>Ga0268262_10000005_pt1 | contig 280184 bp, 242 predicted proteins | sample TergutNc150P3_FD_190354 | JGI IMG/M metagenome (GOLD analysis project Ga0268262, IMG submission 190354) | Nasutitermes corniger P3 segment gut microbial community from laboratory colony in Florida, USA - Nc150 P3 (SPAdes) (version 2) | ecosystem: Host-associated > Arthropoda: Insects >...
TTTTGAATACATAGAAGTTTATTACAACAGGAGCCGTAGACATTCGGCTATCGGATATGCTATACCAATAGCATTAACACCTAACATCGCGGCTTAGTTTGTTGTCCGATAAATCGGGGGAAGTCCAATATGTACAAAAAGTTCGTGATGTTCGTGATGTTCGTGGTAAATTCTTTATAAGTTAAACAACTCTTTGCGTGATGTAACGCCGGTTTTTTCGTAAATATTTCTGAGATGGTTATCCACGGTACGGTTGTTGAGACCGAGCATTTTGGCAATTTGTTGATTGGATTGGTTTTGTTTTACAAGTGCGACAATTTCGCTCTCGCGGCGGGTTAGGATAGGAAATGTTTTTTTCTGCTCCTGTTTTTTAATTTTAACGCTCGTATAAGTTTTACCGGCAAGTATGGCGTCTATGGCGGCGGTTATTTCTCCATGTGCAGCCGACTTCGCCACATAACCTTTCGCCCCCAAATCCATCGCCCTCTGTACCAAGAACGGGTCTTCGTACATTGAGCAAACAAGCACTGCCGGCATGGGCGCTTTTCTTTCTTTACAAATTTTTTCCAATTCGGGAATAAAGGTAAGCCCGTCTTCCTGAACGCCGGCATTGTTTCCGCCTCCCATTGATATGTCAAGAATGACAATTTGAGGCAGAGGCTCAAGTTCCTTCATTAATATACGCGCCTCCTCAAGACTAGCCGCCGTACCCGCAATCGTAAATCGCCCCGTAGTCTCCAGCCACACACCAATAGCGTTAGTCAACATGGGATGATCGTCAATAAGCACAACAGAAATCATTGTCAATTCCTCACTCCTAATTCTTCATTCTTCATTCTTCATTGCTCATTGCTCATTGCTAATTGCTCATTGCTAATTGCTCATTGCTCATTGCTAATTGCTCATTGCTCACTGCTCACTTCTCTCTCTTACATATTTTTTATTTCTTATTTTTAATTTAACCTCAGTGCCTCCTCCCACTTCGCTGTCAATGCTAAAATCGCCATTCATGGAAGCGGCCCGCTCCTGCATATTCCACAGTCCAAAATGCCCCTTCGCCCTCATCACACGGTAAAAATCATTATCCGTTTTTTTAAAACCTTTGCCGTTATCCGTGACAAAAAACAGCAGTTCCCCTTCGATGTTACTGCGGACAAGTACCGATACCCCGCTTGCTTTGGAGTGTTTCTCAACATTTGCAAGACATTCCTGAATAATGCGGAAACAGTGCAACTGCATATCCACGTCAAGAAAACTGAAATCCGCATTATCGTGTATCGTTATGTTACATTCAATGCCTGTGCGCTTTTCAAATGTATTGCAAAGAGTCCGCAACGCGTCGGGCAAACGTGGAACCGGATGTTCCTTATAGTTAATGCCGCTTGATTGAAAATCGGGGGGAATTAAATCGTTGCAGATGTTTCTTATTCTGTTTAGCAATTCCGTTTGGCCTTCCGCCACTGCCATGCAAAGTTGGTTTTGTTTTTCGGATACCGCGTCTTTTTTGATAATTTCCGTTTGAAGCGAAAGCCGCAAAAGGTCTTGCGCCACCGTGTCGTGCAATTCCCTCGCTATCCGCGTGCGTTCATGTTCCTGCGCAAGCAGGGTTTCCCTCGAAAAAGACATGCTCTGCTGGTGTTGCAATTCTTCTATTTTATGCCTGTTATGCATAATTGTCAGAATAAGAGTTATTGCAATTATTATTAAAGATAAGAAAAAGAAAAGCATAAAAGAACTCAGTTGGCTTGTGACTGAAAGTTCCGCGTCAACATGTTGCAGTATGCTGACCGCCCTGTCAATTTCTAGGGTATTTGAAAAAACTTCCCGCTCTCTGCCGTTTTGTATGGCGGCTTTGAGCCTGTTTACGGCGGGGGAAATTTCCAATAGACGCATATCCTCTTTCCTGTGCGTCTGATACAGATGGCCGACAGGAGAGTTTATAAACCGGTTAAGGCTGTCGTTAAATTCTTCGATTTGTAATACGATTCCGTCTGAAAAAAATGTTTCCGTCATATCAGGCGGGGCAAGTTTTGAATTTATATCGAGCCACGCGTTGGCGATGTCGGAAACCGAAGGCTGCAATTCTTGCTGAGAGTTACAGTTTGCCGCTAGTATTACGACGGCTATTATTAAAAACGCCTTAACATTTTTCCGCATTTATTGGTATAATAAGATATTTATGAGCGACGTTCAATCGGCGGAAAATAAACTGGCGATTCACAGAATCGCAGCTATTTGGAAAATAGCGCTGTTGTGCCTAGTATCGGGCCTGTTAAATACGCTTCTCAGTCATTTCATAACAGGCGTTTGCGGTCTGCCCTTGTATCTTGACACTCTGTTTACCGCGGCGGTATATTTCAGCGTCGGTCTTTTTCCCGCCCTTATAACCGCTGTACTTCTTCCCGTATTTACCACTTTTGAATATACCCTAATTATGAATTTACCAATTGAGACCGCATTATGGACATACCCTTTTGCCCTCTGTGTCATTTTTGAAGTTCTGCTGATTTTTTTATTTCGCAATAAACTAAAACCCCTTGATACCGCTTTCCGCAAAAACCCCTCGCTGTACGCTTTTATCAATCTTGCTCCCCTGCTTATGCTTATAGCCGTACTTGACTGCATTATGGTCAGCGTAACCGGGGGAATAATTGATTATATTCTTACCCTATTTTCAGCCCCCAAGGTTTTTTATCCCGAAGACAGTTTTAAGATTGGACTTTTGCGAAACAACGCGCCGCTTCTAGCCTCGGCTATTCTTTCACGCATACCCATAAACATAGTAGACAGATTTTTTGTTGTTTTCGGCGGCTACGGCGTTTCGTTGGTGTATAGGAAATTGATAAGCAAATAATTGCTTATTATGGGCAAGCAGGCACAAGACCAGTATGTTCAATTTCTTCTTGTTTCTCAATTTTTTCCGGTTTTTCCATTAAACACATTTCATCGTATTCCCTCATTCTGGATTCCGAAATAGCGCCTATCTTAAATTTTTCAACAGCGCTTTGGTAAATTACCTCAAAAATTTCACTTTTGTATTTCATTCTAAACCCCTTATTGAACCTCAATCAAGGTTCCTCTTTTTAACCAAGCCTCTATTTGCTCATCGGTCAAGTCAAAATCTTCTTTGGCATCAATTTTGAAAGCTTTCAATTCTCCTTCGTCAATATTGTCTCTATCAGACTTTGTAAAACCATAGACAAAGAAAGTCCTAAATTTATTTTTAAAGTATACGATAATCCGGTAGCCGCCGGATTTACCCTCACCAGAACGGGCTAGCCGTACCTTGTAGACACCGCCACCCAAGTCAGCTTCAGCTTGTCCGGTTTCAAGCCTGTCAACCATTCCTCGCAATTCTGTGTCTGTGATACCTTCTTTGACTGCAAAACGATTAAATCGTGGGTACTTAAAAATTCTCACTTATGAATAATAGCGCAAAACGGTAGTGTTTTCAAGGTTTTATATAAAGGCAAAAAAATCCGGGTTTTGTAACCCGGCGGCTATCCGGGGAAAGTCGGACAAAAACCTTCACCCTCTCTTTGTGAGAAATCTTTCGTCTTCAAAAACTGTGTAAATTTTACTCAAGACAAACCAATAAACTTATGAAAGAATTTTAACATCCCCTTGTTTAGGGAAACCGCTTAAAGGCGGAATATTCCGTGTTTGCACGCCTAAAACGGCAGAGCGGTATTAAGGAGTTTTTTATGAAAAACGTATTAAAACTGATTGGAATTATCGCTATTGTAGCGGTAATTGGATTATCAATGACGGCTTGCGGCGGTGGAGATGATGGCACTGATGGTGGCGGCGGTAATACACCAACACCGGTTGCCCCGACAATCACAACAACTACATTGACAAACGGAACATTAGAAAATGTATACAATCAAAAGCTTTCTGCAACAGGAGACACGCCAATTACATGGATCGTTGAAATCGGAACATTACCGGCAGGATTAGCGATTTCTAGCGGAGGAGTAATTTCAGGAACGCCAACAACATTAGGAACGTTTACTTTTACCGTTAAAGCGGATAATTCCACAGGAAACGACACAAAGTCGTTGTCAATAACAATAGTAAGTAATGTTTTTACCAGCATTTCCGACTTTGAGACATGGTTAGCGGCACAGCCGGACAATGCCACAGACACTGCCTACAGGGTCAAACTGAACGTGAGCGATCTAGGAGGAGGTTACAGTTACATAGACAGTGGTTTCCCTGCCGGAAGCGCAGGAAATGCTTTTTACACCAACAAAACCAAATACGTCTCCATTGACTTTTCAGACAGTACCTTTACCAGTATGGAATCTAATGCTTTTTACAATTGCACAAGCCTTATCAGTATAACAATACCAAACGCTAACAGCATTGGGGATTATGCTTTTATGGGTTGTACCAGCCTTACCGCAATAAATGTTGATACTACTAATACCGCATATAGCTCACAAGACGGCGTATTGTATAATAAAGCCAAAACTACTCTAATCCAATATCCGGCAGGAAAAACAGGCAATACATTTACCATACCCGGCAGCGTTACCAGCATTGGGAGTTTTGCTTTTTCCAATTGCAGGAGACTTACCAGCGTAACAATACCGGACAGCGTTACCAGCATTGGGTATTCTGCTTTTTCCTATTGCAACAGCCTTACCAGTGTAACCATACCGGACAGCGTTACCAGCATTGGGAGTTTTGCTTTTTCCAATTGCAACAGCCTTACCAGTGTAACCATACCCGACAGCGTTACCAGCATTGGGAGTTCTGCTTTTATAGGTTGTACCAGCCTTACCGCAATAAATGTTGATACTACTAATACCGCATATAGCTCACAAGACGGCGTATTGTATAATAAAGCCAAAACTACTCTAATCCAATATCCGGCAGGAAAAACAGGCAATACATTTACCATACCCGGCAGCGTTACCAGCATTGAGGGTTTTGCTTTTTCCAATTGCAACAGCCTTACCAGTGTAACCATACCGGACAGCGTTACCAGCATTGGGACAAGTGCTTTTTCCTATTGCAGGAGACTTACCAGCGTAACATTTGTAACTGGAAGCAATATAACAGACGCTAATTTTGGAACTAATGCATTTCCTGAAGGAAACAGTGGATATGGCGGAAATACCTTAAAGACCGCATACAGTACAGGAAAAGCGGGTACTTATACAAGGACGGCAGGCGGCGATACTTGGACAAAAACGTCGGGTTAACAAAGTAATGTAGGGTGTCAGTCATTCGTTTTTGAGGACTGGCATTCTAAAAAATTATGAGGGGGAGAAAAATGGCAAAAATAAAAAAAGATTTTTCAGGGGTTACCGGAGAATACCTTGTAGCCGCCGAATTATCAAAGCGCGGATTTATCGCATCAATGACCATAAAAAATATGCCGGGAATTGATATTGTCGTTTCTGATGAAACCGCAAGCAAAGTCATTGGGATACAGGTTAAAGTGAAACAAGACCTTTCTCAAAAGAAAGGCTGGACGCTAAATGCAAAAGACGAAAATCGTTATTCAGACAATTTATTTTATGTATTTGTTGATTTAGCAGTCGAGAAAAACTATGAAACAAACTTTTATGTTTTCCCAAGTCAAGAAGTCGCACGAAGAATCAAAAAGTTTTACAATGAATGGCTCAAAGACCCGAAACATAACGCCAATGATATGCGCACTTTCTATCTAAAAGACGGAGAGCAACCCAATAATTGGGAAGTTCTTAGTATCTAGGGGCACACTTTGGTACATGACACTGCTTTTGGGTAACGCAGAGTGTCAGTCACCAATTTTTGATGACTGGCACTCTGTTTTAATAGGAGGAAAAAATGAGCGAGAATACAGAATTTGTATCAGAAGATGAAATTGAGAAGCCACTTGAATTATCGGAACAAGTTAATGAACTTAAAAAACAAGTTGAAGAACTAAAACAACTTATACCAACAAAAGATGAAAAATTGATAAAAAAAATTAGAAAAACAAAGAAGAAGATTAAAAAACATGAGAATAAGATTGATAAATTAAATAAACGATCTTTTGAACTAAATAAACAATTGTCTTCGTATGATGAAGAACAAAGTTTACCTCCTTAAAGCATGGAATTAATATGATCTACTTATTTTTTTATCAATAAGGTAACGCCGAGTGTCAGACACCAATTTTTGATGACTGGCACTAGGTGGGTTTATAGTCCGTCCTTTTTTCTTTGGCTTGACAATAATGAATGAATAAATTACTATAAGAATATGCCTGAATTGAGCCGTTTTTTAGGTATATCAATATTAATGTATTTCGATGATCATAATCCACCTCATTTTCATGTGCGGTATAAGGATGTTATATGGTTTGGGTTGTAAAATCTGAGTTAAAAGAAGATTATAAAGTATTTATTGAATTTAACGATGGTACGTCCGGCGTGATAGACTTTTACGATAAATTACAAAATGACCACCGTCAAATTATTCGGGAACTGCTTGACTTGGAAAAATTTAGAACAGGTAGCGCGGCGTGTCTTACACCGCTTTTGCGTAACATTCTTATTTAAGTAGTCTGTAACAACTAAATATTTACAAAGCATTATTCTAAAATTTTATCTCGCAGAGGCGCAGAGGACGCAAAGTTGTTGTTCGAAATATTATCGTTATAACTTCATGATCCTTTTTTTAAAGATAATATATCTTGTATAACGAAAATCTATCGGACAGGAGCTTCGCGTCCTTTGCGCCTCCGCGTGAGATCTTCTTGTAAAGTTTTAGTTGTTACTGAGTAGTGCATCGAACACGCAAAGGTATGGGTCACCGTGCTTATACATTATCCCAGACCTTATCGTCTTCATTATCCCAAAAAGCAAGAGAACTTTCACTAGCTTTTAACAATTCATCCATATCATTATCGTTTTTTAAAAGTAATATTACTCTTGGGGACGATGATAAATTTTTTCGATATTCCACAGGTATGCTGATTTTCCAATCGGCATCTATCTTCGCATTAAATTCTATGGCATTAGTTATCATATTAATCCCCTTTTTTAAATAACCTTTATTGGCGGAAAAGTCAAGGGCACGTTTTGGTGTTACCGCTTTTTCGTATTAACATTGTAGACAAATTTTTAGTAATTTTCGGCGGCTACAACGTTTCGTTGTTGTATAAGAAGATTTTAAGTAGAAATATCCCAAGGGTCTAGTAATACAAGATCAGGTATCTTCTTGAAATCAGAAATATTACGAGTAACCAATGTAAAATTTTCGATCAAAGCGGTTGCGGGAATTTTCCCTGCAAGGTATCCGATAATCACATTTGAGTCTAGTAAATATTCCTGTCCCATTCGTTACGACCTTCCTGCAAGGTTTTTTGATAATATTCATACTGAGTATCAGATAGCTTTAACGCTCCTGCAAGATGGTCAGATAGTTTCTCGCTTGAAGAAGTTGTATTTGTTGGCATATTTATTCTTATTAAATCAAGATGTTCCATATCCGAAAGGAGATTAAATGCTCTGTTGTTAATTACTTCAATGGTTACTGTCATATTCAATAAATTTATTCTTTTTACGGCATATTGTCAAGAGGTAACACCTATTGTCAGTCATTCATTTTTTCCGAAGGGGAACCTCGGCTTCTTTCGTCTCCGAGTCTGGGTTCCTTATCATTTTTTTCATCAAATCAGCAAGTTTTCTATTTCGCCGATAAATTGCCGCAGGAATTGGTTTATGGATATGCTCAATAACTTCCCGCACCATCTTTTTATCTTTTATTTCCGTAGGCTGTACGGGTTTAACTTTAACTGCCATTTCGCTGCCTCTTTTTTTAATCTAATCTTCTGGAGGTATATTGTCAAGGTTATTTCTAATATTCTTTAAAAAAATAAAAAAAAATTTATTTTTCAGTCAAGCAAAACGCATACTTACATCCATATTTGATTGTCGCGGTGGTTAAAATTTTTTCATTCTTCATTTGGGTAATGTTGCGTGCCGGTCATCGCTTTTTCTAACATTCTTAATTTAATGCGCGATTAAGATGTATGCCTAATAAAGGAGTTTTTTATGAAAAAGATTTTCAAACTAATCGGGATCATCGCACTTGTGGCGGTAATCGGATTTTCTTTCTCCGCTTGCGACGATGATAGCGGTGGTGGCGGTGGTGGCGATGAAACTATTACAAGTCCTACAGGGATTATATTGGTTTCGATTAAAGCCGGAACATTTACGATGGGCAGTCCCACAACTGAAGCAAACAGGGATAGCGATGAAACACAACATTCTGTAACGCTGACAGGATTTTCAATAGGAAAATATCAGGTAACGCAAGAGCAGTATCAGGCGGTAATGGGGAGTAATCCGAGCAATTTCAAAACAGCGGTAGACGGGGAAAGCGGAACGCCGGGCAAACTTCCTGTTGAGGGTGTAAGTTGGTATGACGCTCTTGTTTTCTGCAACAAATTGAGCATTGCGGAAGGGTTAGACCCGGTTTACAGCATATCGGGAAAAACCAATCCTTCCGAATGGGGAGACGTACCGACAAGCAGTAACAGCACATGGAACGCGGTTGTAATGGACAAGAGTAAAAACGGTTACCGATTACCGACTGAAGCTGAATGGGAGTATGCGTGCCGCGCCGGGACAACGACTGCGTACAACACGGGAGATACTATTAGCGACAATACAGGTTGGTATTCCGGTAACAGCGGAAGCAAGACACATGAGGTAGGATTAAAGCCGGCTAATGCTTGGGGATTGTATGACATGCATGGGAACGTGTTTGAATGGTGTTGGGATTGGTATAATTCAAGTTATTATTCAAGTAGTCCTGCGAATGACCCGACCGGAGCGGTCACCGACTCTCACCGGGTAAGACGCGGCGGGAGTTGGGTCAGCGATGGTCAGTACCTGCGTTCTGCGTTTCGGGGCAGCACCGACCCGTCGAGTCGGATCAGCACCTCCCAGTCGGGTCGGGGCAGCAGCCTTGGCTTTCGGCTGGTGCGTTAGTTAAAAAGCCTATGGCTTTTTAACTTTGAGTTCTGCGGTAACGCCGAGTGTATGAGATTTATTTTCTTTCATTGAGGCGTGTAAATTATAAAAGCCTTATAGCTAACCTTTCTTTAATTCGTCAGCTTTCTTTTTTGCGGCATCCATGATGTTCTGAATTTGTTTTTCAGCTTCTTGCTCTACCTTAACGGCGTTAGTTTCACCTTCTCTGCGAAGCACGTCTGCCGCTGTTTTGGCCGCAAGTTTTTGGAGAGGGTTATTTGCTTCACTTTCAAGTTTATCGGCGGCATTGTTGGCTTCTTTGCGTATTCTGTCGGCGGTTTGCTTGGCGACATTACGGAGATTTTGAGCTTGTTTTTCTGCCTCAGCCATTAAGTCGTTTATCTGTTTATCAATCTCTTCTCTTAATTGTTCTTTAACAGCGCCGGCAATGCTGTTTGCCATATCGGCAACACTAATAGTTACAACAGGTTTAGTGGCCTTGCCGCTTATCAATCCTGTTAATTTAAATTCATTGATTTTTATATCTCCGGGTAATTTGCTCAAAATATCGACCGCGCCGGGACCGACTACCGAAACAGGCACTGTCGCGTTTATCTTGTAATTCAATGACATGTCAAGGTTCTGGCTGCCTGAGAGTTCAAGCGCTGTCTGCGCAATGTTCATCCGTATTGGTTCAATCGTCAACTCTCCATCTTTGATCTCGTATTTAACATTAATATTATTTAGAGTAGGCGTTCGCCACGATTCGTTTTTTAACATATTGGCCATTGTGCCGAACAATTCTGAATTTTGTATTCTTAAGCTATGCGTCTCTAGTTGTCCTTTGGAAGCCACTGTGTTCATAACTGGCTTGAGATGTTCGTCCAGAATACTGTTCAATGTCAGGTTTGCCGACACTTTTCCATCGTAGTTCTGCGGTTGAGGCAATACTTTTTGGAGTATTTCAAACGATGAAATCGCCGACTTTACGTCGAACTGTTTAATGTTCATGCCGAAATTTACCGACGGGACTTTGATGTTTTGCGTATTATATTCGCCTGTAAGAGTCATGCTTCCGTCCAGCAAATTCATTACGAGATTCTGCATCTGCACTTTGCCGTCCCTCACTAATATTGAACCTATGGTGTCGGTGATTTTCAGCTTGTCGAATATAAGATTGCCGACATTGATCTTCATTGCAAAGTCGATGTTCTTGGGCACTTCAATAACCGACATCGGCGAGGAATCGGCTGGTTTTTCGGCTGGCTTTTCAGCAGGTTTTTTGTCGGATTCTTTGGAACCCATAAATTCATTTAGATCAATGTTGTTCGATTTCAAATTGAGATTGCCGCTTACAGTACTGCCTTTAAAAATATATGGTATGAAATTTTCCAGCGTACCATTCATGACTATATCAGTGTTTCCTATGACGGCGTCGAAATCCACTAGGTCAACTTTTCTTGGCGAAAGATTAAGCCGCGTGTTATTTATTTTTACGGCTTGCGGGAAATTGGAGCTTTTTAAATTAATGCCGCTCAGATTCAACGTGCCTCTGGCGTCAAAATTTTCGTATTGTTTTTTTTCGAGGGTTGACATCCGTCCAGCCAGCGTAAAATCACATTCCAGCAAACCTTTAAGAGTGATGTTGTCCAGAGGTACAATGTCAGCAAGGGAATTAAAGTCAATTTTACCTAAAAATTTTGCCGCCGCCTGCAAATCGCTTTTAGGCGTCTTTACATGCAGTTCGGCGTCGAACGGATTGCCGGCCATCTCGAAATGCAATTTTTCCAAATCAAGCGTTGAATTGTCTAACACTGCGCCGTCGTAAAACGCGTTAACCTTGATGTTTATATTGTCTACAGACTTTGGCAGATCGGGATATTTGAACATGGCATCATCAACAGACAGGCTTACATTGGCGTTGGGCATCTGTTTACTGTTGTATGCGCCTTTTATTTCGCCAGACAGAGCGAAGGTGCCTGTCGTTTTTATTGATTCAAAGCTCTTCATATATACAGCCGGAACAAGCCGCAGCACATTCTTAAAATCTATTGTATCTGTTGCAAACGTCATGTCGACGATGATGTCGCCGGGTATCTGCGCCGAACCCGCAAATTTCAAGATAATTTCATTCAGGTTGAATTTATTGTCTTTTAAAGTGAATCTCATATTTTTAATGTCGGCGTCAACTTCAGAAATAAAGCCGATATGCGCGTCAGTCAGCATGTGAACGCCGCCCATTATAAAATTAATATCGACAATATCCAATTTCATTTTCAAATCAACGTTGTCCAGCGCCATATCACCCCGCAAAATAAAATCAAGGTTATTAGCAGTTGCCGTCATTTTGTTCTTATCGTCTTGAAAGGAAAGGTTGGCGTTGCGTATTTCGAATTTATTAAGGGCCACCTTGAGCGAATAGGTTTTTTCAGCGATGCTTTTCTCTGCTGGGGCTTCAGCGGGCGGAGTTTCAGAAGAGGGAGTTTCAGCAGAGGGAACATCCTCGGGCAGCTTTTCCTCTTTCTTGCCTGATTTCATAATATTCCAGTTTGCGCTGCCGTTTTCCGCTATGTGGGCGTTTATCCTGGCCTGGTCAAGCAGTATTGATTTTACCCGTATATTGTCCATTTTGATAACGCTTTTAATGTCTACTGTTACGCTAAAATTTTTAAATGCCACCAGCGTTTCGCCTTCAAACTCACCGGTACCTGTTACAGTCAAATTTTCCAAAGACACATAGGCGTTCGGAAAATTACGGATAAATGACAGTTTGAGATCTGAAAAATCGACTTGCGCTTCCAACATCTTATTCAATTCTGTTTTAGCTATTTTGAGTATTTTTCCCTTGAATAGAACAGGCGTAACCAACAATATTAAAAATATTGTCAATACTGTAATTGAAACAATTATTAGTATTTTTTTGACAATTTTCATTTCTTTATTTTCTCCTATAATAATAAATATACCCCATTTTCCATAGGTTGAGAAGCATAATAAATACTAAATAAAAAATTATAAATAAAAAAATACTGTAATTAGTAAACTCGTCGTGTAATCAACAGTCAATGCTTATTAACATTGGTTTTGTTATTCATTATTTGTTATTTATTTTTTTACTGCTATTTTCATTGATTTTTTGTGTTTTTTATCCTCAACATTAGATATTACAAATTGAATAAATATAATGTATATAATACAATAACAAATCATGGTCTGATGATATAAAGGAATATTTATGGATAAAGATACTTTGTCAAAAGTAAGCGACAGCGCTTCCGCTGCAATGCTGGAAAAGAGCCATGCCGATTGCGTTGAAACGTGTTTTGACCGTTCGGAAACTCAAAAGGTGCAATGCGGTTTTGGCAAAAAAGGGATTTGCTGCCGTATTTGCCACATGGGACCGTGCAGAATTACGCCCAAGTCGCCCAAGGGTATTTGCGGCGCGACAGCCGACACAATTGCCGCAAGGAATTTCCTGCGCGAAGTTGTAGGCGGAACAAGCGCCCACTCTGATCATGGACGGCATTTGGTATTACAGCTTAAAGATGTCGCGCTTGGAAAAGCGCAAGGTTATCAAATAAAAGATGAAAAAGCTCTGCGCCGTGCCGCGAAACTTTATGGCGTGGAAGAAGAGGGCAGGAGCGCAGAAGAAGTCGCGTTGGAACTTTCCAATTTATTTCTTGGCGAATTCTCGGAACAGGAAGGTTTTTTAAAAACTTTAAAATTAGCGCCTAAAAAAAGACAGGGTGTTTGGGAAGCCACGGGCATCAAACCAAACGGCGTGGATCGAATGATCGTAGAGGCGATGCACAGAACAACGATGGGCGTTGATCACGATTATCTCCATTTATTACATCACGCCCTACAGGTGTCCCTTGCGGATGGCTGGGGCGGCTCAAGAATAGCTTCAATTTGTTCCGATATACTTTTTGGAACTCCCTCCCCTGTAAAAAGCGCCGCAAACTTCGGCGTGTTGAAAAAAGAAACGGTAAATATTTTAATTCACGGACATGAGCCCGCCCTTTCTGAAATACTGACCAGTGTTGTGGTTGATCCGCAAATTGTTGAATACGCAAAAACTGCGGGAGCGCAGGGGATTACATTAGCCGGTATCTGCTGCACCGCCAATGAAATTTTAATCCGCCACGGCGTACCGCTTGCCGGAAATTTTTTACAGCAGGAATTGGCTATTGTAACCGGCGCGGTTGAGATGATGATAATAGACGTACAGTGCTGTATGCCGAGCCTTCCCGACGTTGCAAAAAATTATCACACGGAAATTATTTCTACATCCGACATTGCCAAGACCATCGGCGCAAGCCATGTCAGCGTGGAGCATGGCGGCGATCCTGTAAAGAACGCGAAAGAACTTGTAAAACGCGCCATTGATAATTTTAAGAATAGGGATCCTTCTAAAGTGAATATTCCCGCAAACAATGAAAAACTTGTCGCGGGTTTTTCTGTGGATGCGATAAAATATATGCTCGGCGGACGTTTCCGCGCTTCTTTCCGTCCTTTGAATGACGCTATAATCGCGAACAGAATTCTTGGCATAGCGGGAATTGTCGGCTGTAATACTACAAAGCAGAAGACCGATGATTATACAAATACGCTCACACTCGAACTTATTAAACGAAATATACTTGTGCTTCAAACGGGCTGTTCGGCTATTGGAAGCGCGAAGGCGGGGCTGTTGAAACCGGAAGTCGCGTTGGAGCAGGCGGGCGCGGGGCTTAGGGAAGTTTGCGAAGCCGTGGGCATCCCGCCTATTCTGCACATGGGAAGTTGCGTGGATAATTCAAGGATTCTTGAAGCGGCGACTGAAATTGTTTTTGAGGGCGGTCTTGGCGATGATATTGCAAGCCTTCCCGCCGTAGGCGTAGCGCCTGAGTGGATGAGCGAGAAGGCAGTCGCCATTGGCTGTTACTTTGTGGCAAGCGGAGTTGACGTAATACTTGGAAATCCTTTTTATGTTTCAGGTTCGCAGGCTGTCAACGATTATCTTCACAACAAGGTGAGGGATGAATACGGCGCAAGTTTTCATTTAATTGAAGACCCGATAAAAGCGGCGGATCGCATTGTAGAATTGATCAATCAGGCTAGAGACGCGCTTGGAATTAACAAAAAAGCTGAGCGCAAACTCTTCGATATGAAAGACAGGAGGGCGTTGTAATGTCAAAGCTAATATGTACCAGCGCAATTGACGGAGCAGTCGCGTTCGTCGCCCAAGCTGTCAATAAAGTTGATGAAGCGGTAAAACAAAAAGGGTTAGACTGCCCGGTAGGTTTTCCCGATACCAATTATTTCCTGCCTGTCATTTATTCCTTTACAGGCAAAAAAATGAAAACTCTTGCCGATTTAAAAAGTATTCTGGAAGAGGCGAAAGCGCTTCTGCCCGCAAGACCCGCTGAAAATGTTTGGCTACCGTACCTCGGCAGCGCTCTTGACGCGGGAGTCGCCGCCCTTTTCGCGTGCGAAGTAATAGAGGCGTGCAAGTACCTTATCGGCCCTAATCCCGTTGACGGCATTTGGCTTGGAGCGGCTAACGATGTAATTATGCGCGAGCGCGGGATAGAGTTCGTAGACGGAACCGCTCCCGGTTTTGCCGCGATTACGGGAGCTGCGCCTGACAATGCAACGGCTGTAAAAATTGCGAAGGAATTACAGCAGAAAAATCTTTATGTGTTTATGGGTGGTTGTACAAATGGAGTGCAATTTGCGGAGCAGTTAGCAGCCGAAAACGTACAGCTTGGCTGGGAAACCCGCCTTGTTCCTTTCGGGCGTGATGTTTCCGCTTTAATTTACGCGCTTGGGTTCGCAAACCGCGCCGCGCTTTCCTTTGGCGGTGTAAAGCCGGGCGACTATGAAGCTAACCTAAAATATAATAAGAACAGAATATTCGCTTTTGTAGTTGCGTTAGGTGAAGTGACAAATGACAAGTACGCTGCTGCTGCGGGCGCTATTAATTACGGCTTCCCCGTTATTTCAGATACCGATATTCCCGAGATTCTGCCAACGGGCGTATGCACTTACGAGCATGTAGTTTCACAAGTGCCTCATGATAAAATAGTGGAAAAAGCGCTTGAAGTGCGCGGTTGTAAAATAAAAATTGTTAATGTGCCGATTCCTGTCGCTTACGGTCCCGCTTTTGAAGGTGAGAGAATCCGCAAAGAGGACACCCAAGTTGAATTTGGCGGCAATAAAACCCTTGCTTTTGAATTTGTTACAAGCGTGGAATATGACTCAATTAACGACGGTGAAATCAAAATTATCGGCCCTGACATCGACGCTGTTGAACCCGGAGGCAAACTCCCGCTCGGCATCTGGGTAGAAGCCGCAGGCAGAAAAATGCAACCTGATTTTGAACCGATACTTGAAAGGCAGATTCACCACATGATTAACGGCGCGGAAGGAATCTGGCACATGGGGCAGAGGGACATCGTGTGGACGCGCGTTTCCAAGACAGGTTATGAAAAAGGCATAAGGCTTAAACACTACGGAGAAATTCTCCACGCCAAATTGTTGGCAGATTATCCTGCGATAGTGGATAAAGTGCGCGTAACGCTTGTTACGGATCAGGCGGAAGTGGAAAAAAGGCTTGCCATTGCGCGAAAAGTGTACGATGATCGCAACCGCAGATTGGAAGCCATGACGGATGAATCGGTGGATACTTTTTATTCCTGTCTGCTTTGTCAGAGTTTTGCCCCAAATCACGTCTGCGTTATCACACCTGAACGGCTTGGCTTATGCGGAGCGTACAACTGGCTGGACGGCAAAGCGGCGTATGAAATTGACGAAACAGGTCCCAATCAGCCGCTTAAAAAAGGCGAGTGTCTTGATCCTGTAAAAGGAATTTGGTCGGGAGTAAGCGATTATGTTTTCACGAACAGCCACAAAACGGTAGAAGCTTTCTGCGCCTATTCAATCATGGACAGACCGATGACAAGTTGCGGTTGTTTTGAAGCTATCTGCGCCTATGTGCCTGAATGCAATGGCGTAATGGTTGTAAACCGCGAATTTTTGGGCGACACTCCCATTGGAATGACATTTTCCACATTGGCAGGTTCTGTCGGCGGAGGTCAGCAGACTCCGGGCTTCTTCGGTTGCGGAAAAGTATTTCTTACAAGCAGGAAGTTCCTCTACGCTGAAGGCGGTTATGGCAGAATCGTGTGGATGACCAAAGAATTAAAAGATCTTTTGCATAACGATCTATTGAAACGTTTTGAGGAGCAAAAACTGCCAGGATTTTTTGATCAGATTGCCGATGAAACTGTTGCCGTGACCGCTGAAGAAGTGCGGAAGTTCATGGAAAAAGTTAAACACCCCGCGCTTAAAATGGAAGATATGTCCCGTTATGCGCAAAGCGAACAGGCAGGGGAAGCTGTAGCGAAGACTGACGCTGTTAAAAAAGACGCGCCATCCGGCGAATCACAGTCTGCGAAAACGGAAGAAGCGGGGAGTATTCCAGTGAACATAGACATTGCCGCTATCACAGAAAAGATAAAAGCCGACGTAACAAGGGAAGTTATTACCGGCATAATCGACATATTAAGCGAGCGTTTTTTAGGCAAGGCTCCCTCCTCGGCAAGCTCGGAAGTTAAAGCAGAATCAGCTAATGTTGTAAAAAAACTGAGAATATCAGCCTCTGATCGTATTTCTAAAATTAAGAGTTTTGCCCTTCCGGTAGATAGCGCTAGCTGTTCTATATACTCAGTAAAATTGGGTAATTTAAAATCAGAAGGCGGCACTCGCGGAAGAACGTATACGATTGGCGGCGCAGACTGTATGCCGTTCCACTTCTGGGAAGGAAAAATGCCGAACAAGCCGTTAGTCGCCATGGAAGTTTTTGACAGCGTAAGTGAAAAGTACCCAGAAATCTTGCGCAAGGCTTATGGAGACGTTTTAAGCAACCCCGCGCAAATGGCAAAACTCTGTGTTGAAAAGTACGGGGCTGATTTAATCAGCGTAAAACTTGACGGAACTCATCCTGAGCGTGAAAATAGAAGCGGTAAGCAAAGCATTGATCTAGTAAAATCAATTCTTGCGGCTGTTGACGTGCCGCTGATTATCACAGGCACCAGTCACTACGAAAAAAACAACGAAGTAATGAAAGCAATCGCCCAAGCCTGCGAAGGAGAGAACCTTCTCTTTAACTGGGTAGAGCAGGATAATTACAGAACTATCGCGGGGGCGGCAATGGCTTACGGACACACACTTGTAGCGCAAGCCCCAATCGACGTTAATATCAGCAAACAACTTAACATTTTACTGACTAACATGGGCTTGGCTGCCGATAAAATAATCATAGACCCAATGACAAGTACGATTGGTTATGGTATCGAATATACTTATTCCGTAATGGAGCGTATTCGCCTAACGGGGCTTGGCGGAGACAATATGCTCTTAAGCCCGATGATTGTCTCCGTCGGTCAGGAGTGCGCCAAGGTGAAAGAATTTAAAGCGCCTGAATCAAACTTCCCTGACTGGGGCGATCTTGAAAAACGCGCGGCTTATTGGGAAATTGCCACAGCGACAACGCTGTTGTACGCCGGCGCTGACATATTGATTCTCTATACTCCTGAAGCTGTAACTACAATAAAAAAGACCATCAATAGTTTGATGGACAGGGAGGGCAAATAAATGGCAATGAGCGGATTACAAATTCAAAAACTCCTTCCCGGTACAAATTGCAAGGAGTGTGGTTCAAGCACATGTATGGCGTTTGCAATGAAGCTTGCGGCAAAGAAGGCGATGCTCTCCGAGTGTCCCTACGCTTCCGAGGAGGCAAAGCAGGTTCTTGGAGCCGCAAGCGAACCGCCCGTAAAAGGCGTAAAAATTGGGACTGAAGTTATTAGCCCAATTGGCGAAGAGACTGTAATGTACAGGCATGAAAAAACATTTGTCAATAAAACTGTTATAGCGATTAACATTGACGAAGGAGCCGATCTTGCGTTAGCTGAAAAAATTAAAAATTACAGACCTGTCCGTGTTGGCGAAGAATTATTTATCGGCGCGATTGCCGTCACCCAGCAGAGCGAGGCTTTTGCCGATTACTGCGCTAAAATTTACGCGAAAACAAAATTGCCGCTGTTGCTGAAAGCGAAAGATATTGCTTCCCTTGATAAGGCTTCTGCAGCGGTAACTGGTTCCAGAAGCGTTTTATGCGGCATAACGGCAGATATGGCGGAAGAAGCGGTTAAGATCGCAAAAAGGGACAATCAGGTGATTGCGGTGACAGCGGCGGACTTGGACGGTATTTTTGAACTGACAACAAAAATAAAAGAGAGCGGTTTTAACGATTTGATAATAGAGTTTCAAACACATTCACTTGCCGAGAGTTTCCAGACAAATTCAATCGCAAGAAAAGCCGCGCTTAAAAAGAGCGTTAAAGCTATGGGTTACGCGACGCTTAAATTTATTAATACCGGAAACGCTGCGGATGACGTTGTCGCCGCCGTTACAGAGATTGATAAATTCGGCGGAATAATAGCGTTACCAAGTTTTGATCCCGCGCAACTTATGCCGCTTCTTACATTACGCCAAAATATTTACACAGACCCGCAAAAACCGATTCAAGTGGAGCCGAAACTTTACGCGATAGGCGAGCCTGACAGAAAATCGCCGATTTTTGTGACGACAAATTTTTCTTTAACCTACTTTTTGGTATCGGGAGAAATTGAGAACAGCGGCATTTCCGCATGGCTTGTTATCCCCGAATGCGAGGGCTTTAGCGTGCTGACGGCGTGGGCGGCTGGAAAGTTTTCAGGTTCTTCAATCGCCAAGTTTATTAAAGAGATAAACATTGAAAACCAGACGGACACAAAACAAATTGTTATCCCCGGTTATGTTGCCCAAATATCAGGCGAGCTTGAAGAAAATATGCCTGGTTTTAAAGTTCTTGTAGGTCCCGGCGAAGCCGGGGATTTGGAAGGCTTTATTAAAAATGTGCTGTTTAAAAAATAATGCCTAAAATAACTTTTTTACCGGAAAACATTGCAGTAGAAGCGGAAAAAGGCGTTCCGCTTTTGGAAGTTGCGCGTTCTGCCGGAGTTTTTGTTGAGACTCCGTGCGGCGGAAAGGGAACATGTCAAAAATGCAATGTAAAGATAACTGCATCGGAAGGTGGTGGGGAAAGCGTTAAAGATGTGTTAATTTGCCAAACTTCTGTTCCAGATGAATCAATTACAGTGGAGATTCCAAAATCAGCTTACGGAAAATCTTCCGCAACAAAAGGTCAATTTGAAAATTTTAATGACCCGTCCGAATATTTGCCCGAAAGCGGAGAAGCGTTTTTAAAAAAAGTGAATCTTCAAATTACAAAACCCGCGCCATTGGACGGGTTATCTGACATCGACAGATTTTCAAAGGCATTTATTAAAAAGACAGAATGTAAAGCTGTAGAAATGCCGCTTAATGTGTTAGCTGTTTTACCTGAAAAGTTACGGAATCTTGATTCTTCGCCGAGTCAGCAGACTGGCATGTCCGCAGATAGCGGTTTTTTTCCAGAAGGCGAAGTACAGGCTTTTTATTTTGTAGAAAACGATATTGCCAAGATAGTTGATGTTTCCAATAAACCGCAAAAAGCTTATGGAATTGCCGTCGATATTGGAACCACAACTGTAGCGTTATGGCTTGTAGACATGGAAGACAGAAAAGTTATCGCAGTTCATAATGCTTATAATTCTCAGATTGAATGCGGCTTGGATGTGATAAGCCGTATTAATTATGCTAAGAAATTTCTTCCCGAATTAAAAACGCGGATACTAAAAACAATCAATGAATTATTATCTGCCGCCTGTAAAGAGACAGGAATTGAAACAAATCAGATAGTTTGTGTATCCGCGGCAGGAAACACCACAATGGTTCACTTACTGTTATGCGTCATCTCTGAATACATCCGCCTTTCCCCATATACTCCCGCTGTTTTCCTGCCGCAATGTTATACGGCAGAGCAGATAGGAATCGACGTGTGTGAAAATGCTCCAGTACTTATCGCTCCCGCTGTGGGAAGCTATGTGGGGGGTGACATAACAGCGGGAATACTTTGTACCACTCTTGCCGCGCCGCAAAAATATTCAGGCGGACTTATTTTATTTATTGACATTGGCACCAACGGAGAAATTGTCCTTGGAAATGAAGATTTTATTTTCGCCTGCGCCTGTTCCGCCGGCCCCGCTTTTGAGGGCGGAGGAATTAAACACGGAGTACGCGCCTGCACAGGTGCGATAGAAAGGGTAGTGATTGACGAAAACGGCAAACCGCAAATCTTCACAATCGGCGGCGCGGATCCAATTGGTATTTGCGGTTCGGGGGTAATTTCCGCTATCGCGGAACTTTTCAGGAAGGGGATTATTGACTCTGCCGGAAAGTTTTCGCAAAAAAAAGGCGAGTATTTTCTTTGCGGCGGAATCTCGCTCAACGAAAACGACATAAACAATTTTATCCGCGCAAAGGGCGCTATCTTTTCCGCCTGTCAGACAATGCTTGACAACGCGGGAATGTCATTTAACAATGTGGAAAAATTTTATGTGGCGGGAGGCTTTGGAAGGTTTCTTGATCTTGAAGACGCAAGAACAATCGGCTTACTGCCGCGCCTCCCAAACGAAAAATTTGCTTTTCTGGGAAACACCTCGGTTATGGGCGCGTACCTTAATCTGGTTAGCGAAGAAAGAAGAGAAAAAATGCACGAACTTGCCAATAAAATAACATATATGGATTTAAGCAGCGAGGCTAATTACATGGATAGATACACAGGGGCGCTTTTTTTACCGCATACGGATAAAAAATTGTTTGAGTGATAAGTCTGAATTCTACCACGAACCACACGAACCAACACGAACAACGACAAGATATGTACGAAAAGTTCGTGATGTTAGTGTGGTTCGTGGTAAAATTCTTTTTCTCGATAAATCTTGAAAATGATCAAAATTGTTAATTATTTATTTTGTAAGTTTGATATATTTATTCAATGAAGAATAAAATAGTAAAACTAATACCGTTATTGGGTATATTCTCGGTAATTTTTTATTTTCTCCATGTAATTCTGGGGGAAATATTTTATGAAGGCTATAACCCGCTTGCGCAGGCGGTAAGCGATTTAACCGCTTCAAATTCGCCGTCAAGAAATATGGCAAGAGTATTTTCAACGCTTTATGGCATATGCGCCGTAATATTTTCATTTGGATTTTTTATATATTTAAGAAATAAAATAAATAAAATTGTTACCGTTTCTTCATTTATTTTTTGTGTAATGAATATAATATCATTTTTAGGGTATGCATTCTTTCCGTTATCTGAATCCGGTTATGCCGGCGCTTTTCAGGATAAAATGCACATGATTGTTACAGTTTTTGTAGTATTATTAACGATAGTTTCATTATTATTATTTTACATCGGATTCTTAAAAACAAAAGAATATAAATGGCTCGGCGTTATTTCGATAAGCACGTTGTTGATATTAATGGCGGGCGCAATATTAATAAAAATAATGCCAAAAGAATATTTTGGCGTTGCGGAACGGATAAATATATATTCAATTATAATTTATACGGGAATACTGTCATTATGGATGAAAAAATATATTAAAAATATTGAAGTCTCATAACATTCAAGGTAAACAAGCCGCCGAAAAGCGGCGAAACGTTTACCTTTTGTTAAGCGCAGGTTTTGTTTTTACTATCGTAAATACATCACCAAGTCCATGACGTACTGTTGACATTAGGCCGCGTATATGTACCTGCATCACTGAAATTATTCCGGTAATTAACTTCAAACCCATTGCCAAACGCGTCATCTGCAACCCTTACATTTTCTCCGATGGTAATGCTGATCAGTTTATTACCGGAAAAAACATTAGAGCCGATAAAAGTGACACTAGGAGAAATAGTAACTCTTGTAAGCGCATTTTCTTGAAATGCGCCGTTTCCAATACTTTTAACACTGGGCGGAATAGTAAGAGTGGTAATTTGATTTCCATTTGTACCCCAGGAATGATGATCTGCTCTTCCACCTCTAAAAGCATTTTCTCCAATGGAAACAACACCGTTACCTAAGGTAAGGCTTGTTATGAGATTATTTCGAAACGCATTATCTCCAATACTTGTGACACTGTTGGGAATAATAAGGTTTGTTATATTATTATTGCTAAAAGCCCAATCACCAATAGAAGTAACGCTATTTGGTATGGTCACGCCGGTTATCCGATTATTGTGAAAAGCAACATTTTCAATAGAGGTAATGGTATTTGGAAGTGTAATGGTAGTCAGTTGATTATCTCTAAATGCTTGAGCTGGAATAGAAGTTATTTTATTTGGAAGAGTAACACTGGTCAGCTTATTATAAGCAAAAACATAGGCCCCCATATTTATAACAGTATTTGGAATTATTATAGAAGTTAATTGATTGTATATAAAAGCGCCTTCCCCTATCTCTGTTACGCCATTTGGAATTGTAACACTAGTTAATTTATTAGCATAAAATGCGTACTTCCCGATAGTTGTAACACTATTTGGAATTGTAACCGTTGTTAGTACATTACTATCTTCTGCCCAATTCCAATCATTATAACGATCCTTATACAATTCAGCACCTTGAAACGCTCCATTTCCTATTGTGGTAACTTTGTTTCCAATAGTTACACTGGTCAGCCGATTGTTCTTAAAAGCATTCTCTCCAATTTTAATAACGTTGTTTGGAATTGTAACATTGGTTAACACATTGCCAGGCTCCCTTTTCCACTCACCCCAATATCTTTCTTCAATATATTGCCAATCTCCACCTCTAAATGCGTTATTACCAATACTTGTAACATTGCTGCCAATTGTAAGACTTGTCAGCCTGTTGTCTCTAAAAGCGTCGTTTCCTATTGTTTTAACGCCACTGCCAATAACAAGAGTATGAATCTGATTATCTCTGAACGCGTCATTTCCTATAGTGACAATTCCATTTGGGATTGTCACGTTAGTCAATTGATTGTTTCTGAACGCTTCATCGCCAATAGTTGTAACACTAGCTGGAATTCTTAATCCGCCTAAATATTGCCCCATAAAAGCCTGTTCTCCAATAGCTACAACCGGGTTTCCATCAAGTTCAGCCGGTATTGAAACAGGCCCTCCTGCTCCCTGATAACCTACAATGGTTACCTTACCATTATCCATCTGCCAATAAAAATCACCCGTTTGCTGTGTTTGTCCAAAGACACAAGGCGCCAAAAATACTAATACAATTACCATACTAACAATAGTTTTCATCTTTAATTCCTCCATTTTAATATGTCTTAAAAATTTTACTAATCAATAATTATTATTATTCAATATAACTATAATATATGCATAATTTAAAAAATGTCAATAATATTTTCAATTATTCTAAATATTTATATATCGGCTGTTCATAAGACAAAGTTCTTCCAAATTACTGCGTTACAATTTCCGCTCCGCGCTTTTTTAACACATTGAGCGAAATTAAATCAAGATACAAATAGTCGGCGTATCCGTCCGCTTCATATTTTTTTAATACGCCTGTTGTTTCAATCCATGAGTCAACTTTGGGATACGGCTGTTCTTTACCTTCGTCCCATTTTATTTCAAAACCCGGGTAGTTATCATAGCCGCAACAACCTGGACCGTAACGTAAAACAAAACAGTATTTGTCTCCTTCATAAGAGTTTTCTTCCTTAAAAAGCCCTTCAAGTCTGATTGTTTTTCCAAGATATTCTTCGGGGTTCAAATAAATATCATTGACCTGCGTAGTAAACATTTTTTCTTTTATCTCAATTATATTATCATTTGATACTTCTGTTTTTTTTGTTCCTGAACAGTTGATTAAAATACAGTTGTAACAAATATTATTATTATGGCGGTAAAAAAGTTGTTTTTTTCTGAGGATTTTTTTTTACCCATGATTTTCCCCTCTTAATTTATTTATTGTTCTTGAATTGCGCAAATTCTCTGTCAGCCAAAACAGCATGAATATAATTATATTGATTATTACAACGCTTGCCCCTGTCGGAGTGGCGTACAAATAAGAAATAATCACTCCGATAAAAAAGCACATAATGGAAATAACCGCGGCGCAGATGGTAACGCTTTTGAATTTTTTAAAAATGCGCATTGAACTTAAAGCCGGAAAAATTATTAAACTTGATATAAGCATCGCTCCCATCATGCGCATTCCAAGCACGATAGTAAGGGCTGTTAAAAAAGCGATGAGCATATTGTAGAGTCCTGTTCTTATTCCTGAGGCTTTGGCGAATGTTTCGTCAAAAGTAATGATAAATAATTTATTATAGAACAGAATAAAAAGAGCCAGCACTACAACCGAGAGCGCGATGCTTAAATACACGTCAGCTTTTGCCATTGCAAGGATACTGCCAAAAAGATAATTGCACACGTCGGTGTTCATGCCCGTAGTCTGGGAAATTATCACGACTCCTATGGCAAGAGAGCCTGTGGAGATTATGGCAATTGCCGCGTCCCCTTTGATTTTGCTGTTTTCACTCATGCGCAGAAGGAGGAAAGCGGCGGCTACCACGATTGGAATCGCGACGCTTAACGGAGCGGCATGAAGCGCGGTGGCAATGGCGAGAGAACCAAAGCCGACGTGGGAAAGCCCGTCCCCTATCATCGAGTAGCGTTTTAAAACAAGGCTTACGCCGAGCAGAGCGGCGCAGATTGAAACAAGAGCGCCGACAATAAAAGCCCTGACAAGAAACGCATAGCTGAACATTTCCAATAAAACTTTTAACATCAAACTTCTCCTATGAATTTTCTGCCTGTTTCGCTTTTTTTATAATCTTCCATACTGCCAAAAAAAAGCTGTTGTTTCTGCAAGTGTAAAACATTTTTTACGCATTCGGCGGCTTCAATTTCATGGGAAACCATGATTATTGTCATGCCTGTTTCGCGGTTGATTTTTTCAAGCAGCCTGTACAACTGTGCGCTTATCAGCGGATCAAGACCGGCGAAAGGTTCGTCTAACACGAGAAGTTTTTCAGCGGCGCAAAGGGAACGCGCAAGTAACACGCGCCTTTGCTGACCGCCTGAAAGCTCTCTAAAACATTTATTTTTTAATTCTTCAATGTCAAGCAGACGCAGTTTTTCTTCCGCCGTGAGTTTCTCCGAATGAGTATAAAGCGGCCAAAAATCTTTTTTTCCCAGATTTCCGGATAACACAATTTCCATAACTCCCGCCGGAAAATCCTGTTTTGCGGCGGTCTGCTGTGAGAGGAAGCCTGTTTGAGATTGTTTAAAATCAGGATTGAAATTGAGCTTCCCCTCCATTGGAGGAATCAAGCGCATCAGTCCTTTGACAAGCGTAGATTTACCGGAGCCGTTTTCTCCGGCAATAAGGAGAAAGTCCCCGGTCTGAACGGAAAAGTTCAGAGCGGAGACTACAATATGTCCGTCATACCCAAAAGAAAGGTTTTGACAGTCTATTAGCATTTAGCGCAGCGCCTCTCTTAGATTTTCGACATTACCGCGCATTAGGTCAAGATACCCAAGCCCCGCATCAAAATCTTTTTTGGAAATGTTATGACAGGCGTGAAGCAGGAGTTTTTTAGCGCCGGTTTCTTCGCTGATTGTATCCGCCATCCTCTCATTGGATAGTTCAATGTGGAACACAACCGGAATTTTTTCCGCCTTTATTTTGTCAATTAAAAATTTGACAGTCCCCGCGCTTGGCTCGGTTTCTGTGGAGCAGCCTGGGAATGCGGCAAAGTAAGTTAACCTGTAAGCGTCGGCAAAGTACCGGAATGGGAAACGGTCGGCGAAAACTATTGTTTTTCGTTTTGCTCCGGCTATTATGTCATTAAATTCCAAGTCAAGCTTTGCTAAAGCAAAACTGTATAAAACGGCATTTTGCCGGTAAATCTCCGCGTTGGCGGAATCGGCTTTGCACAGCGCTTCGGTTATTGCCCCGACAATTAATATTGCGTTGCTGGGAGATGTCCAAACATGCTCGTCATAGGCAGTTTCTTCTTCTTCCTCTGCTTCCATTCCTTCGATGATTTCTTCTTCAACTACATCAACCGCGTCCATCATACTGACAATTATCATTTGGGACGTATTTATGGATTCGAGAATTCTGTTTACCCAAATGTCTCCCTCGCCGCCCGTATAGATAAAAATTCCGCTGTTTTGAATTGTGATTATATCCTTGGGCGACGGTTCATAAGAATGGCTTTCCGCTCCGGGCGGCAGCAGCATGGTCAGGTTCACATTGTCCCCCGCTATGTGTCTGACAAAGTCAAACGGCGGAAAATTTGTTGTTGTAACATTAAGCTTGCCGTCCGCGTTGCGCGTAATGGCGTTTTTTGGCTTGCAGCCGCCGGCTGTGATAAGGAGCGCGGCAAGCGTTATAAGAATTAAAATTGTTCTCTTCATTATTTTTTAAATCTCCGATTATATTGTTTTAGAAACTAAATTTTATTCCCAGAGCCGGTGATATTGTGACATTTCCGCCGTCTGCTCCAATACCTAAAAAATCACAATAAACATAGATAGAAAAATTATTAAAAGAATAATCAAATTCCGGGGTAATGGTTACGCCTGTATCGTTAATTTCATTTGGGATAATTGTTTTTACTTGAAAATAAACAGATTCTATTTCGTATGAAACGATTACTTCGGCGCTCTTGTAACCTGCATCATCATTAGGCGCAACCAGCGTACAAAATTTGGCTTCAAGTCCCAGGCCAAAGCCGCTGCTCCAGTTAAAGGTAAAGTCAAGTCCAACTGCCGTATCGGCGTCTTTATCGTATTGGATATACGTTATTGGCGCTCCAAGTTTGGCAAAGATGCTTCCGGAATCAAATTCCTGTTTGAATTTAATAGCGGGCGTAAAGATTCCTGTTAGGGCGTTGTTTCCCTTGGCTTCGGGAGAAATTATTAGTTCATCAAATTCATTCTCCAGAATAAAAGACAAGGCGGATGCGTCTCCAAGACCCAGGTTATAACCAATCATAAAATCAAAATATATAGACTGCGGATTCACTTCATTTCCATCAACATCAGCTTCTTTGGTAAAGCCGAAAGTATAGTCCAACTCCGTATATATATCCAGAGTTTCGTCAAGGAAAGATTTTTCGTAAATAAGCATGGGCATTAGATAGGGAGTCATTTCTTCATCATTGGCCTTGTTTATATTTCCAATGCCGAATTCCAAACCAATGGAAAGACCGATACCTTCATCCTGTGCCGCCGCAAAACCCGCAGCTATGCACGCAAAAAGAAAAATAAAAATGCATTTTTTCATAGAACACCTCCATAATAATTGTTCTGGTTTATTTGGTTAGTTATAACTAACCTTGATTTAATTTACCAATTTTCATATTTATTGTCAATTGGTTTCTAGCCTAAGACTTCACACAAAGATCACAAAGATCAGAAGATCACAAAGAGGGATCAATGGTTTTTGTCCGTTATCTTATCGTGAAGCTCATGCATAGCCCTCATACAAAAACCCCCTCTTCCTTCCTTTGTGATCTTGGTGTGAGATCTTTTTAAATATAACCTGCCCGGAAGAAGACTCGAACTTCCATACCACTGAAGGCACTAGTACCTGAAACTAGCGTGTCTACCAATTCCACCATCCGGGCTTATGTGGTTACTGTATCCTGTTTTTTAACTATGGTCAACTAATCGCTGATGGCCGTCTCAAGGGCGACTTCCATCATGCGGGTGAAGGTTGATTGCCGCTCTTCGGATGTGGTAGCCTCTCCGGTGATCAGGCTGTCGGAGATTGTCAGTATACATAGGGCTTCGCGGTTAAATTTTGCGGCTAAGGTGTAGAGTTCCGCGCTTTCCATCTCAAGGGCAAGGCAGCCGTATTTAGCCCAGAGTTTCCATTCATCCTTGTCTTCTGAATAAAACATATCTTCCGATACAATAGGTCCCGCTTTTGGCTGGTATCCTTTGGAGACGGCGATGTCCCATGCTGTTTTTAGCAGGGAAAATGTCGCGGTGGGAGCGTAACTTCTGCCGCCAAAACGGATATGGTTTGCGTTTGAGTCGGTACAGGCTGACATTGCAAGCACAATGTCGCGTATTTTAACGTCTTTGTTGATTGAACCCGCTGTCCCGATGCGGATTGCCCGTTTTACTCCGTATTCTCGGAATAGCTCGTTTACATAAATAGAAATAGAAGGGATTCCCATGCCTGTTCCCTGAACAGAGATTCTTTTTCCCTTGTAGGTTCCCGTAAACCCAAGAATATTTCTAACGCTCGTGTATTGTACCGGTTTTTCAAAAAAATTCTCCGCTACAAACTTTGCCCTTAACGGGTCGCCGGGCAGTAAAATTGTTTCGGCGATTTCGCCTTCTTTCGCAGCAATATGAATCGACATTTTTTTCTTCCTTTCATAAATATTAATTAAATACAAAAAGAAATTCAAGGGATAGTAAATAAATTTTGTTCTGAAATTTTTCCGGTAATTGGGAAACCCAAAAAACTAAAGTTTCCGGAATTTCTCAATTATAGCAGGTAAACTTCGGTAATAATTACCTTTTCAACTACTGGATTGGAACTCCGTTTATTGAAAGTATATTCTTGGTAATCTCAGCTGAACCGTTGTTTTGGAAGCCTTCGACTTTTAACGCTACTTCATAAAATTTACCGGAGGCTATGCCTGACATTCCATGTTCAGCCCACGCATTAAAATGGCTTGAAACGGATATTGTTCCACTTGTACGGTTTGAATTACGGATACTCCAATACTGTTTAAAAGTTTGTGTGCCATTAATTGAAGGCTGATTTGTCCTTGTTGTTTCATAAAGAGTGTAAGTCCCGCCGTCAATCGTTGCCGTACCATGATTAATGCTGCCGGCTCCGCCGCTTCCCGGATTATAACTGCCTCGGCTTTCTACAATGTAGAATTCAATTAATGGGTTATCTACCCAACCGTAAACGGACAGGTAACCGACATTGCCCGTTATCGAAAATTTAGGCGCGTCATACTCAATAGAAAAAACGCCGATTTCAGAATGTGTCTGTGTTCTGTTGTATTTTTTGCCGGCGCGGAATAATACGTTTTCAATGCCGTTCCAACTGCATTTAAAAATTCCTCTGTTTCCCAGCGTCATGCTTACGGTTCCTTTATTGTTCTGGTTCCACAGTTCGATATCATAACCGTTAACTTTTTTTTGTGTAGAGGTGGTTATAGTTTCGCCATTAAAAATATTTCCTTCTTTCTCAGAATCTTCCTCTTCAGGGGGGCATCCTACCGTCAATAAACTGACTATCACCACAAGCGCGATAATTACAAATAAATTAATTTTATTTTTCATATAAACTCCTCTGTTTTTATACTAATTAGATATAAAATTTGTATGTTTGCCTTTTTAAATCAAGTAATCAGACACACATCAAATTATTATATCACAAAAGAGCAATGTTTACAAATGAATAAGGATGAAACAGGGGTAAAAATTTCTCTTTGATAAAAAAATCGTATTAATTCTCTATTTCTTCTGCCTTTTCAGCAGACCTTTTGCCATCTCCAGAATAAACCCTTGAGTATCGGCTGTCAGTTTGCTAAAAGTTCTTTAAATCTGCTTTTTAAGGTCTGCATATTCTTTTTGCTTTCTTTCAATTCGTTTTTCAAGGAGATTTATTTTATGATGTTGGTATGAGTTGTTATCAAGTAAAAAGTATATATGAGATATGAAAAATATGAGTTTTTCTTCGAATTTTGGCTTATCAAAGTCAAAATATTCGCCTACCCCATCAACTACCAGTTTGACAAACCAATGTATATAAGAATCATCTTCTGTTCCCGGAATATGAAAAAGTTTCTTATAAATTTCTTTATCGTCAGCAGAAGGACTATTTATAGCTTTATCTGCAATATAATCCTGTAATATTTGTACTCCAAAAATAAATGCGGCCTGTTCATTTGCCCGTAGTTCGCAAAAAAGCGGATCTTTACTAGAACCATCAGGAATATAACTTATTGGTTTTGATTTTAAAATTGCGCAAAAAAAAGCAGCGGCTATTTTATGGCGATCCATTAATTTTTCTGGCTCATTATTATCCATGTATTTGTGTATTATAGCCCTGTATTGTTCATAATTATTAAATATTTCATCTATTTTTTTATCATTATTATCTCCAACAAGCCTTTTGCTTTTTTTAGAAAGAGTTTCTATTAATATTTTTAACTCTTTTTTATAGTATTTCTTTTTTTCTGAATTCATAAAAAAGCCCTCTTTTTATGTTGAAAAACTAAAAAAAAGCGGGGAATTCCCCGCTTTTTTATCGATAAAGGACAATTACGTCAACGCATAATGCTCAACTATACGGTGCGTATACTTAGTGTTAATTTCGTCGATACTTTTTTCCGAATTACCAAATTTTCCTGATTTTGGTTGTCCTATCTCGACATAACTTTTATTATCTATCACTCTTTTAGTAACAGATGCCGTTGTTTTTTTTGGCTTTGCCTTTACAGCCATTTTATCCACCCCTAGCAGGAGGGTAGTTTTTAGGGCTAAAATTTCCATTGTCCTCCTGCTGGCGCCCGGCAATGGAAAGCCCTATAATAGCCATATCTTATGGCTATAAAACTTTATTTTCTGCTTTGCTCCCACATCACGGTTAATTAATTAACTATAATTACATCATTATAGTAATTTCGGTAAATTTAATCAAGCAAATTAATTCTCTATTTCTTCTGCCTTTTCAGCAGACCTTTTGCCATCTCCAGAATAAACCCTTGAGTATCGGCTGTCAGTTTGCTAAAAGTTTCTATTAGTTCTTTTTCATAAGGCGATTGCGCGCCGAACATTTCGCCTTTTCCTGTTCGCAGCCAAGCCTCGTCAATTGCAAAGGTGGCGCAGATTAGTTTTATGTTTTTATCGGTGAGGGCAACTTTTTCCAGTTCTATCATAGATAATGCTGTTTGTGTCAGACCGATTTGACGTGCAAATTCCATCTGATTCAACCCAAGAGTTTTGCGAACAAGCCGAATTCGGTCAAGTACGTTCATTTTCTTCTTTAATTTAAGAATATCAATAAAATCAAAAAATTACAACGAAAATATCAATGATTTAATAAAAAACTTGACAAAATAGTAAACTGATGTTATTAATATATCAGTAACTCTTAAAGGAATTTCTATGGAAAACAAAGAAGCCGAAGCTCTCAAAATTTTCCGTCAGCTTACGCCAGAAAATAGGGCGCAATTGCTCACATGGGTTAATTTGGCGTTTTTTGCAGAGAATTCCGCAAGAAATTCTTTGGGGATTGACGCCGTTAATGACGGCGTTTCCATATCAAAACCGCAGGAGTATTCCTGCGGAAAGTTATTACGAAGGAGCAAGAAATGAAGAAATTACTGAAGTTGTTTGTGCTTATGTTGATTGTAGAACTTGTGATTAGTTTCGCGGGATGTAAGGAGGAAGATAAGGAAGAAGGAGATGAATATGCCAAATATTACGAATCTACTTACAGGGGTAACAACAATGGATCTGTTGAAGTGATAAACCCGACTCAATATGATATGTTACTGTTTAAAAATAAGAACCTTATTAATAGTAACATTGTAGGCGGTGTCAGAAACGGAGAAACTGCGAAAATAAGTTTTTCAGACGAACCTGATTATACAGTTGGCGGTTATAAGATTATATACGCGATAAAACAGTCTGAATATGAAAAAGCGAAGGGAAATTCCAATATAGATTATACCGCTATGGTAACGTACCGTGATGGTTCACAATTCCGCATAACAATAGTATCAAGATATGACGGTAATTATCAGTTTACCGCGTTTAACAGAAACACCGATTACCCTATGGAATTGCGCAAGAATACCCCTGACGGTGAGAAAATTGCGTTTCTTGCAAAAGGTGAAAATTGGCATAAAATAAAAACTACAAGCAGCGATCTTTTTACGGCATACCCCGTATGGATAGCTTATAATAAAGTATCGAAATCAATTGTTCCATTCTGTCCGAAAGATGATATTCTTTCAGTTCAGACTGTTCAGCCTGTATCGCCGCAGGAAGATAATGTGCCTCTTTATTTCCCCGGCGGAGGAACAACTACAATAACATTTGAATTAGATTTTCCTTTTGCAATTATACAAGTTCAGAATAACGCGTCTTTGCTGGCTGTTTTCAGAGTTGCTAACGCAATCAAGACTCCTCAAAGCGGTTATCAAGGTATTCGCAGCGGTATACTGGAAACTTATGAAATCAGGTCTTCAGGAACAGGTTTGGATCTTAATCTGGCTATTGGACCAACGCAAAATTTGAAAATTCCTGTTCGTGAACAGGCAAACCCAACTGAAAATCCAACTCTTGAGAACGGATGGATATACACTGTTCAGCTTAATTTAAAGGCAGGCGGTGACGCAACTATTGTAACTGATTATACCGCATGGTTAGTTAAAGGTTCACAGATAAATCAAAGCCAGATTTTAATAGCGGAGTAATTTGATTTTATTACGGGCTGTCATTTTTGACGGTCCGTATTTCTTGGAGAGGCATATATGTTACTACGAAAACTTTATGTTCTCTTTTTTATTTTTCTCTATTTATGTATTTCTATTTCATGTGAAAACAATAATACTGAACAAGACGAAGATATCAAAACAGTAAAGGTAACGTTTTTAAATGAATCAAGTTATTATGCTAAAGTTCATAGAGATTCATTTTACGGACCTATAATAGCCGAAGTGAATACAATTAACAGGGAATCTGTTGCCTTTTTGCGTCCAAGCGAAAACGACGGAGTTGGAACAGTTTTTTCTATTGAATTTATTATATTTCCTGTAAACGATGATATTAAGAATGAAAAAAATGAAATATTTGTAAGCTGTTATGATCTTAATGTTCAAATAGAAAAAATAATAAAATTAGATGAACCTTGCGTTATTCAAATACCGCAGCCTGTAGATCTTGTGTGTAAATCTGCTTTTATAAAGATTATAAACACTCATAATTTACCTATTGAATTACGATATGTGGGAAGGTTTATTGAACAAGCTGATAAAAAAACTATAACAATCGCGCCTTATAAGCAGGGTATCTATAAGTTTGACGGTATTCCTGATGAAGGGGAGAATTGCCAATATTATAATATTGCCTGTGCATTTGATAGCGTCTATTTCTCTGATTTTGAATCACAGAACGGCATAAATATAACAAAAAACGCAAATATTTATCATTATACTTTTAATGGAACTTCCATAGTAAAAACCGGAGAACAAAAAATTGTGTTTAATTCGGGAGGATCAAAATGAAAAAACTTTTTATATTAACAATATTAATAATAATTATTGCACTGGTTTTTACAACCTGTCCAGAGCCTCCAATAGGGGATACCGGACCCGGCGGCGGCATTATCTTTTTTTCCGAAGGCGGACAGTATAAGGAATGCAGCGGCGAATTGGGAAATTCTACGTGGAATACTGCAGTTACGACTGCTAAAAATCATAAAGGCGGCGGATTTACCAACTGGCATTTACCGGACAGAAGTGAACTGGATTTAATGTATAAAAACCTAAAGAAATATAATTTGGGAGGGTTTTCTAATAATGATTACTGGTCTTCAGAGCAGGAGAATTCGTATAATGCATATTATCAAGATTTCGGTAATGGTAAACAAAATTATGGTTCTTTTTCTAATTCTTATTCAGTCCGCGCCGTCAGATCTTATGATAATACATCTGTTACTCCAGCAAAAAGCACTACCCTTAAAATAAAAAACGAATCATATACTGATATTACCGATGTTATTTGGCAAGATGTTTCTTTTACCGTAAATACAGCAGAAAATTCAATAAAAAAAGGCACAACAATAACAAAAACAGTTCAACCGGGAAGCGGGTATATCTATTTTAAGCGAAGTACAAATCCCATAACAGCGCGAACCCGAGATTTGGTTGTTATAGCAAAGGATGAGCAAAAAGAATTTATCTTTATGGATAATACGGTTATTGCAGATGTAGATAATCCGAATAACACAGGAACGCTCAATGATTTACAGCCGATTCTTACTACATTAAAAATTAAAAATGAATCTCTTACAGAAATTACCGATGTTATCTGGCAAGATGTTTCCTTTAGAAACAATCAATACGAAAATTCAATCAAACCCGGTACTACTGTAACGTCTATTGTTAGCGCCGGCGGCGGGTATATATTCTTTAAACGAAAATCAAACCTCATTGCCGCACGAACCAACGAAATGATTGTGATTGAGAAATATCAACAGAAAGAATTTTCTTTTACCGACAGTACGTCTATAGTTGAAGTAAATAATCCTAACAATAATGGAACACTTGGCGCGTTACAAAGTACTGTAGTTTTTTGGGATGACGCCGAGGGAGAAATGCAGCCATATTATTTAAAACAAAGCTTTGTGGGGTATTATAAAGACAAGTCTGATTTACTTAATCCTAACGCTTCTTATAATTATTTTTATACTCCCAAAAATGGGAATAAATCTATCGCTGTTGGCGGTACTAATACTGCATTGCTTCAAATTAAAATAAACTTAGAGAAAAACGCCAGACTTTCATTTTGGTATGCAAACAAAAATAATGGCAGTAACGGCGCAATTTTTTCAATTAATGGTGTGGAAAAAGCAAAATGGACTACCGATATTAACTGGTCGTTTATGACATTAAATCTTGCGCCTGGAGAAAATAACATAATATGGGAAAAGAAAGATGGATATGTGAACTCTTATAATAATTCTTATCTTTCCCTTGACGATATTCTAATTTACTACACGGAATAGATATACCACTTCTGAAAAAGAAAGTAACGTTTCGGCATCAGTTACAACATCGTTAACTTAAGAACCATGAACCAACACGAACAACGCCAAGATATGTACAAAAAGTTCGTGATGGTTCGTGTGGTTCGTGGTAGATATTATTCTTTTTGGATCCACCCTCCTCCTCCTTTGCGATCTTCTCTTCCTTTGTGCTCTTTGTGAGAAATTAAAAAAATAAATTCTTATAATTGAGCGATTATTTCCATGGATAGCCCAGTAACAGCTTATATCTGTTCTGCTAGTAAACTTAAGGGTATCTGATACTTTGCAAAATGGTAATGTTAGGCGAAATATGATATAATATGCCAAAAACAAAGGTAATAGGTTTGATATTTTGTATATTGACAAGAAAGTTATAGTATGTTATGTTATCACTATGGAAAGTAATATTTTATCAAAATTGTCAAAATATCTGTTTTGGGACTGCAATATTGATATGCTTGATCCCAACATTGATAAAAATTTAATTCTGGAAAGGGTTTTTTCACGGGGGACTGAAAATGATGAAAAAGAGATCTTTAGCTATTATGGAAGAGATATAATAAAAAATAGTATTTTAGGCATAAAATATCTAGATAAAAAAACGCTTAATTATTTAAGTATTGTTTTTAATATTCCCAGGGAGGAATTTAGATGTTACAAACAAAGTCTGTTGAAAAATCCCTTTGGGATATTTTAAAAGATTTACAAAAAAGGGACATTTTTAAAAATTATTTTCTTGTTGGCGGGACGGCATTATCTTTACAACTTGGTCACAGAATATCATATGATATTGATTTGTTTACAAGAAGTGACATTAATAAAGATGAAATATTAGATTTTTTAAATAGGGAGTATAATGGAAATTATCAAATACATAATATTCAAAATATTATACTTCAGATAAGTATTAATGATATTAAAGTTGATTTTGTAAAATATGATTATAATCTTATTGAGGATATAAAATTGGAAAATGGTATAAGGTATTTAGGTAAGAAAGATATTTCAGCAATGAAACTCATGGCTATTGCAAATAGGGGAGATCAGGCAAAAGATTTTATAGATATTTATTATTTATTGGAAGAAATTAGTTTAAATGATATGTTTCAATATTATAAAGAAAAATATAAACAAAATGACATAAGTATACTAAAGAGGAGTTTAGTTTATTTTGATGATGTATCAGAAAGTAATTGGTTATCTGTAAGATTGTTAAAAGATACACTATCAATAGAAAAAATTAAACAAAAGATAACAAATGAAGTGAATAATTATAATAAAAATATTATTAGTTCTTCCTGACACTATTAGCAAAAAATTAAAAATATGCTATAATAAAAACATATAAATCTTTTTTTTGGAGAATTTTATGGCTAACAATATAGAAAAGCTCATTAAAGACATTGATTTAGCCATGAGAGAAGAAAAAATATTTCTGACAAAAGAAGATAAAACCCGTTTAAGGCTTTGTTTAAAAGAAAAAAAAGACATTCAGGATGTAATTCAAGAAATTGTAATAAAACATTCCTTTAATGAAGACTATGTTTTATATCGTAAAATAGTGGAAAAAGCTTCTGATCCCCGCTCCATTATCTTATCATAAATCCCACGCATAACCTTCGTACAACAATCCCTTCTTCTCCCTTTGTGTTCTTCTCTTCCTCCGTGTTCTTTGTGTGAAATCTTTTAGATAAAATATGTTATTATGGTCTTAAAAGAGATATATGATTTTTATTGCAGAAATTACTAAATCAAACATCGACGAATACTTGCGCGATTATAGTGTTGTTGTCTGCAAAATCAGGAATTCCAGGTTAAAGGCAAAACAGATTGCCATATTGGAAATGATTTTTGCGCAAATTGACAATGAAATTTTATTGATTAAAAACGCGCCGCTGGGAGATATAAAAGGGATTATTTCATTTTTTTGCCCTAAAAACAACCTGGAAATTTTTAAAGACAGATTGTTCAGTATTGGATATTGCTATAAATTTTATTTATTGGATTTTGAAAATGAATCAAAAATTATTCCTGCGGGGCTTGATACCGTCAATCCGTTGATATGGAAGGGAAGGAAATTTTCTGTTTGTGATTTTTATTGCCAAGACATTAAAGTTTATGAAGAACAATCTCCGCAGAAAAGAGAATTTAAAATAAACCGCGATGGTGAGATTAAAACCATAACAGGTTATCGCGGAGACGGAAGCGAATTGGGAAGGAGGGCGCTTCCCGTAGAAGACGCGCGGTGCATGGTAAACCTGTCGCTTCCATGTAAAAACAAAAGGGCGCTTGATCCTTTCGCGGGAGCGGGCGGAATTGTTTATCAATTTAAATACATAGCGCCGGAGGGAGATATAACAAGCATAGATATTGATCCTGTTCTAAAACCGGGCTTAGACTACTATGCTTCCGCTCATTATGTGATGAATGTACTAGACGGATCATTTCCAAAAGACAGCTTTGATTCCGTCATAACCGAAACGCCATTTTCAGAAAAAGCTGTAGATGATATTATAGCGGCGTTTAGCAAAATTGATTCCTGGCTTTCAGACGACGGAATCTTTGTGATAATGTGCGAGAAAAATCAATGCTTAAAAGTTTATAGTTCTATGGCGCAGAAAAACTATCTTTTATTCAACCATGCAATTGACCGTAAGGGAATGGACGTGGAAATAAGCATTTGGTGGAAAAATAAAAATCTGTTTCCCGGTATGGAAGATTTTATATCGGTATTAAGAAAAATTTATTAAGATATGGACAGGATGGGATACCCTGCCAATTAATTTATTTTGAAATTTTTCTTTTAAAAAACAAATAATAAAAAAGACTCTTCCCTCTTCCTTTGTTATTTATTATTTGCTATTTATTATTTATTCCTTAACGCCGCCGACATTCAGGCCAACCACAAAGTAGCGCTGCATAAACGGATAAATTAATAAAATCGGGGCGGCTGCGATTACGGTAATCGCCGCGCGTATGCTCATAGGAGTTACCATGCCTGATCCCCCTCCCGCGCCGGCGGACAATGCCATAGCTCCGGCGTCTGACGCTGTTTTACCGTGAGACTGGCTTGATTGCAGGTATTCCATCAGTTTGTATTGAAGGGTATGCAGCCTCTCATCGCCGGAATTGTAAATCATCGTGTCAAACCACGCGTTCCATGATCCTACGGCGACAAAAAGCCCTATTGTGGCAAGGACGGGCAGGCATAAGGGAAAAACAATACGGAAAAATATATAGAAATCTCCGTAACCGTCAATACGCGCGGATTCAATAATACTTTCGGGAATGCTGCGCATATAGGTTCTCATTACCACAAAATTAAAAGCGTTTACAATTCCCGGGACTATATATACCCAGAACGTTCCGACCATGCCAAGATCCCTGATTAATAAAAATGTCGGAATAAGGCCCGCGTTTACATACATGGAAAGTATCAAAATAAAGGTAAAAGGTTTTTGCAGTATAAATTCACGTCTGGATAGAGCAAAAGCAACCATTGCGGTAAAAAACACGCTCGTAACCAGATTAATCAAGGTTCTTGCGACAGAAATAAAGAAGGCGTGGGGAATAGCCCCCGTCCGGAAAATTACCTCATAATTAAAAAGGCTGAATTTTCTCGGGAAAAAAGTAATGCCGCCCCGGATCGAGTCCAGCGCGTCGTTGAATGACACGGCAATGGTAGTCCAGAAAGGATACAGGGTTATAAAAGAAAGGAAAAGCAGAAAACAGGTATTTAAAGAGTGGAAAATATAATTTTCAATTTTTGACATTGTCGCTGGTTTCATATTAAACGCTCCTCTCCGGCTCTTTTGGCGATCCAGTTAGCTATAAATATTAGGGTAATATTAACAAAATTTTTGAACATGCCGGCCGCTGTGGCAAGTGAAAAGTTTAAATGGCTGAGGCCGAATACATACACATATACATCAATTGTATCTGATACGTCCATGACAAGCGGTTTTCGCAGCAAATACTGCAATTCAAAACCCGCTTCAAGGATCTGTCCGATACTCATTATTAACAAAATAATTATGGTTGGCTTTATACACGGAAGGGTAATCCGCCACATCTTTTGGTACCGGTTACATCCGTCAATTTCCGCGGCTTCATATAAATTAGGATCAATGCCCGCGATTGCAGCAAGGTATATAATGGTATTCCATCCTACTTCTTTCCATACGTATGTAACGCCGACCACTCCCCAAAAATACTTTGGTTGGGCAAGCCATAAAATCGGCTCTTTGATTATGCCCAACGCCACAAACACGCTGTTCACCGCTCCGCCGTCTGTGGTAAGCATACTTGATACCAAGCCGGTTACAATAACCCAGGAAAGAAAGTGGGGAAGGTAGGAAATGGTTTGAATAACCCGCTTAAATAATATTTTTTTTACTTCATTTAATAATAGGGCAAAACCTATGGCTGTTATAAACCCCAATGACGTGTTTATAACGCTCATTACAAGGGTATTTCGTATATCTCTCAGGAACACCTTGTCTTCAAACAGGAACTTGAACCAGTACAAACCTGCCCATTCTTGTTCGGAAAAACTGTTCATCGGTTTGTAATTCTGGAACGCCATTGTCCAGCCCCAAAGCGGGACATAGGTGAAAAGTATTATATAGAGTATTATGGGAAAGCTCATAAAAAAAAGCTGGCGCTGACGGCTTAACTTTTTAAAAAAAATTCTTTCGTTAGAAATTGTAAGAGCAGGTAATTTCATTTTCCTTCCCCGATTTTGAGATAAAAGAACGGAGGCGGTTAATCCGCCTCCGTTATAGAAGTTAAATTATTTTTTTATGCCCCAATCTTTTATGCGCTTGTTAAGTTGATCCTGCATATACGCCTCGTAAGTGGCAAGGCCGTTAGAATTCATTTCATTTACATAGGCAGTCCACAGTGATTCAAATTGAGCGGTAGGAGCCAGAATCATCGCCGGCAATCTTTGTTTCATAGTTTGCTCGCAGCGTGAAAGAGCGATCTGCGCGGGCGATCCATCGGGAGGATTCGGCATAGTCCATGTCGGGAACCAGGGAGAATTCGGCGCGGGATTCTTGTCCATTAACTCATTGGTGCTGTTTACGTCATAAGCTTTAAAGAGTTCTTTGTCTTCAGGAAGAAGAGAAGCTTCTCTCTCGGGGAAATAATTACCCAAGTCTGTAGGATAACCGTCTGAGAATGAACCTTCCAGTTTCGGGAAAACATCGTCCATGAGCCTTATTGTGTTTTGCTCACGCCATTGATCGTTCTGCCAATTCTTTCTTTGGGCTTCGGTACGATACGGTACTTTTTTGCCGCCTTCTGTCTTCCATTGCCAATCCTTGCCTTCAATACCCCACCTAAGTGTGCGCTGTACTTCTTCATCAAGAAGAGTGTTGATAAATTGGATAATCCTTACAGGGTCTTTTGCGCTTTTGCTGATTCCCATGCCGCGGTATATATTGGCAATAGGTATATTGCGGTAGCGCGGTTTGGTATTTGCATCCCATACGATGGGAAGCGGCGCCATGGTGCGGATATTCTGTCCGCGATCACGGTTTGCCATATCCGCTCCGTACATGAACTGCCAGCCTTGAACGCTCTGTCCCAATACGCGGCCTGAAGAAATTTTCGCCTGATATTGGTCATAAGTGTCGGCAAAGCCTGTCCTGTCGATTAATCCTCTCTTATCGAGTTCGTTCAATTTTCTGAACCAGCGTTTGGAAATTTCCTGGGTAAAGAATGTTTTGTATTCAAAGGTTTGCGGGTTAACAATACCGTTTCCGTCGTTGGGGTAACCTGCGAGGAAGTTCGGGGGATTCCAAAGTTCGAACGCGCGCCAGTCATCCATAAGAATTGTAAAGGGGATAGTGGGCTGGCCGTTAATGGTTGGGGTCTTTTTGTAATAGGCTTCAATCATATTAAAATATTCATCAATAGTACTGATTTTGGGATAATTTGCGTCTTTCAAAACGGCTTTCTGAACCCAGAAGGCAGTCTGATCATAGTTGGGATTGTGGTCAAGACCCTGATATACGCCGTAGTTGATGAGGTAGTAAGTGTGTCCGTCCGGGGATTTCATTTTATCCCAAACTGACGCGTAATGTTTCTTAATATTGGGGCCGTATTTCTCGATCAGATCTTCCAGAGGTATTAATACATTATTATCGATCCATCTGGTTTCCCTTACTTCGAGGATATCGGGAAATTTTTTGCCCGCGATCATAGTGCCGGCTCTTTGAGCTATTTCTCCGACAAGAATGTCCCAGTTGAGGGTTACATTCATTTTGTCCTTCAGGTATTTAACCATCGGGTTATTGGCAGCTGGGCGCGGATGGCCTCCTGTCTCTGAAAAAACTGAAATGGTAATGGCTTTCGGTTTTGCTTGTGCGAAAGCCGAACCTGCTGCAATAAGCAGTACCAATCCGAGTAAGACAATTTTTTTGTTCATACTTTTCTCCTTAAATTTTAACATTTGCGTGACCGTGTACGCATGAGTAATTATAACATAGTTATTTCAAATTGCCAACTATAAATTTTTAAAGAGTTTTTTGTTAAAAATATGTGTTTTTTTTCACATTATTGAATTTTTTATTCAAAAAAAGATAAAGAACGAGCGTTTTTAAATACTCCAAGAGGTGAGGGAATATAAAAATTTTTTTATTATAGGGAACTGCCGCCTTATCTGTTGATTTTCCCTTTTTCTGTTGTTATGGGAAAATTACGTTATTATGACCATAACCTTGAAATTTTTAATAAAAAATGATAAAATTAATTTCCATGAGCGAAAAATTCGCCTATATTTAATGCCTTACATCATTGCTTACAACATTATTCACAACTAGTTTTTATAGGAGAAAAAATGAAACTTAAAGTCAAACTAAGCCTGATAGTTATCGCTATTGTGGCAGTCATTGTAACGGGTATTGCCGTGATACTGTTGCGGCGAGCTTCAGAAATGACCCTTTCCTTGAGCCTTCGGGGTCTTGAGTATATCGCGCGGGACAGGGCCACCTACATCCAAGGCCGGGAAGATGCCAATCTAATGTTGCTTCATTCATTGGCGAATGTTATGGGTGATTACGAGGATATCCCGGCGGCAGAAAGGAGGGATCGCTTTGACGATATGCTGGAGGCCACTTTGGAAACTGAGGATGTTATATATCAAATCTATACCATCTGGAAACCAAACGCGGTTGACGGCATGGACAGCCGCTATATAGGCCGTAACGGTTCCACCGAAACCGGGCAGTATGGCATAACGTATATCAAGGAAAACGGAAAAATAACAAGCCGGCTTTCCCTTGATGTGGCGGCTTCCATGGAATATCTCAACGGCCCCAACAAACTTAAGGACCGTATAGAAAATCCCATAGCCAGAAAAGTAAACGGGAAAGATACTTATATTGTCAGAATGGTGGTTCCCATTATTAACTCCCGTACCAAAGAAGTAGTGGGAGACGTGGGCGGTCTTTTGGTTATAGACGGATTGCAGACCGTGGTTACAAATACCATAAAGAATTACGATGAAATCGCCTTAATGATTATATACTCCGGCGATGGGACAATTATGGGGCATTATATTCCGGAGCGTATCGGTAAAAATATGGCCGAGGCCGATGTGGAAATAGGCGACGGGAGGCCGGCGGCTTTAAAGGCGATTAAAGAAGGAACGCTGTATTCGAGCGACAACTTTGATCCGACCTTAAAAACATATGTGTACTTTAAGATGCTGCCCATTCAAATCGGCAATTCGGACATGAACTGGGGGATATTGGTAGGAACCACCGAAGCGTTTATATTAAAAGAAGTCAAGGATATTACCAGATTTACCATTATCCTTGCGGTGATAGCTATTATAGTGACCGCAATAATAATGTACTTCATCCTCCACGCCACTACCAAACCAATTGTACATGTAACCGACAACCTAAAAGAAATATCAGAAGGCGAAGGGGATCTGACAAGAAGGCTGGATGTTAACAGTAAAGACGAGATCGGCGACCTTTCCAAATATTTCAATAATACTCTTGGGACTATAGGCGCCCTTATTAAAAGGATAAAATACAAGGTTGACGCGCTGACCAATACCGGTCATGAACTTTCCGAGAACATGGCAAAAACTTCCCATTCGGTAGACGAAATATCAACGAATTTTGCCGGCATGAAAGACAAGATGGGCAAGCAGGAAAAGAACGCCAACGAAGCGGAGAAAGCGGTTGAATCAATAAAGAGCAACATTGACAGTTTGAATAAAATGATAGAAAGCCAATCCGAAAGCATCAACGCCTCGTCTTCCGCCGTTGAGCAAATGACCGCCAATATTCATTCGGTAACCAACACCTTGCTGGAAAACAGCAAAAATGTTATTGAATTAACCGAAGCGTCTGAAAACGGAAAAACCGGGCTTCAAATGGTGGCGGAAAAGATACAGGATATTGCCAAGGACTCCGAAGGTCTTCTGGAAATTAACTCGGTCATGGACAATATCGCCGCCCAGACCAACCTGTTGTCAATGAACGCGGCAATTGAGGCGGCCCACGCCGGAGAATCGGGGAAAGGGTTTGCCGTCGTCGCCGGTGAGATTCGCAAACTTGCCGAATCATCAAGTAATCAATCGAAAACTACGGCAAATATGTTGAAGAAGATAAAGGCTTCCATAGACAGCATTACTGTGTCTTCCAATGAAGTACTCTCGCGCTTTGGAGTTATTGACGCAAAAGTAAAAACTGTATCAAGACATGAAGAAAATATCCGTAACGCGATGGAAGAGCAGGAAGTGGGCGGGAAGCAGATACTGGAATCCATGCAGCGCTTAAAAGAGATAAGCGTATCAGTCAAAGAGGGGGCGTCGGGCATGATGGTATCCGGCGATCATCTGAACCGGCAGACCAGTGAATTAATACGATCCAGCACCGACGTGGTAAACGGCATGAACGACATTGTGAACGGAGCCATGAAAGAGATAAAAGCCGCAGTAACCCTTGTTGATGAAATGAGCGCCGAGAACAGCAAGAATTTCGATGAGCTTAAAGTGGAGTCGTCAAAGTTCAAGGTTGAATCCGGCAATGAGAAGAAAAAGATCATCGTGGTTGATGATGAGGAGACCGTTCTTACTTTGACAAAAAGCACGCTGGAAAAAGATTATGACGTTACCACAGTCAATTCCGGCAAACGGGCATTGGAATTGTTCTTCCAAGGTTATGTTCCCAATTTGGTATTATTGGATTTGTCTATGCCTGAAATGGGCGGCTGGGAAACCTTTATCAGAATACGCGACCTTAGCAAATTGCACCAAACGCCGATAGCGATATACACGACATCGGAAGACCCAAAAGACATGGCCAAAGCGAGGGAGATGGGGGCGGTTGATTATATCAAAAAGCCGGTCAAAAAAGCTGATTTGCTTGAAAAGGTTGCAAAATTGGTGAGGTAATAAATTCATGCCTTGAGTGTTTTGAAGGGGAACATCATTGAATTTTTGATAGTGTGGGCAGGATTGTATTCCTAAAGATTTTCTTCCAACGCTTTAACTTTTCTTTTTTATTGATTATATCTTTGGGAGCGTGGGCGCAAAGCCATCTCGTGCTCAAGCATGCACCGCAAAGCGGTGTAGATGAATAAATTAACACGGCATGGCGCACAATAACAGTATTAAGATGAATAATGTGCGAGGGCTTTAGCCCGAGTTGCGCGCCTGACGAGTGTGGCGAGGGTTGAATGGACGCACGTTTCTATTTGGCATTAATGGAATGCCTTGATGGACACTTTGACGTGGCATTGTTGGAAGCACGCCAAGTCGCCGATATGTCTGTCGCACTGTCTTTTTATTGAGAACTGCGGCATTTATTGGTGCTCTCAGCGTGCGGCATTGATTGATCCACACTGCTTACGCAGTGCTTTTTTGGGCTGTGCCCACGCTCCCGACAATGTTAATCAGTAACAAAAAAATACCTGCCCGTGTAACTTTTATTGGGCATACATCTTAATCGCTTTTTAAATAAAAAAACCAGAAAAAGCTATATCAGTATTTTCAACTGGTGTCGGACATCTTTCAACTCCCTATGCGTTACCCTGTTGCGTTACTTAAAAACCTCAAAAATTATTTTCTGAATCATTCTTAATATATATTATACCTTCTGCCAACAATTTTTTAAATAAGCTTTCTTCTCTTATTGAAAATTTTTCTAAGAGAGTAGAATTATTATATCGATCTATTAATTTATTAACAGTTCCTCCAGTGATAAATGTATTGCTAAATGATAAGTTTTCTTTTGCAAATATTATTATTCCAAAATCACCATATCCAATTACATAATGAAAAGGTAAAAGTATAACAAATGCAATAATTAAAATTGTTAAAAGTGAAACAAGTTTTTTTATATTATTTGATCCATGTTCTTTTTTCTGATTATCCGATGAATATGTTGAGAAATCGTTATTCTGTTTTGTTCCACAATAAGAACAAAAAACAGTGTTACTTTTAATTTTTTTACCACATTTAAAACAAAATATATCTTTTTCATCATTTTTTATATTTTTAGAATATATAGTTTCTGTATTATTTGTATTATTTTCTGTTGTTGAATAACCACAACCATATGTTGGGTCATACCCCTTAAAATATTTTTGGTCAGAAGAATTATTGTTATTCATTTTATCAATTTTATTAATATACTCGTCTACTTTTTTTTCAACATCTTCATTTTTTGTAGAATTACTGACGTATTCTTTTTTATATTTAAAGTCAACTTTTGGCGGTTCGTTAATTTGAAATGTTTCATATTTAGTTAAACAATATGGACAAAATTGATTATTTTCAGGTAATTGTTTTCCACAATTTCTACAAAACATTATTAAAACCTAAATCCATAATTATCTATGATTTTGAGGTGTCAGGCACTTTTGCGTTACTCTGGCTGAGGTGAACTTGATACAGGAGGAGACTATTCGTAATCAACCTCTGCGTAAACTTCTAAGGTGTCTACATTGATGATAAAAACTTTCTGGATCGCAAATGTATCAACCGCTAGTTGTAATTGAACACACGCCTTCATGTTTCCTTCTATTTTTTGGGCAATATCTATTGAAACAGCCATAAAATAAAAATTTTGTTTATTAGGGATTCTAAAACCGTTAATATTATTAGTCCAAGGACCTGGTTGAAATGGAATACCCTCTCTGTTCCATGAATTATAGCCAATAGTTAAATTAAAACCACGTCTATTTACATCATAATTTCCTATTGTAGTTACATAGTCTTTACTTGTATTACTTCGATATAAGGGAATAGTTTTAATTCCCTGAGTGATCAATCTATTTCGTAAAACTTCAAGCCTTTGCTGGTACTCTTGTCCCCTAGCCGTTCCTAAAAACGTCAACTTTTTCAGGTCTGTGTTATATTCACTGGGATTTAATTCAAGGTTGAATACATCAAAAATCGTTCCTTGCATTATTTTTTGAACGTCGCTCCCTGAAAGATTGTAAAGAACGATACTTGAACCGGCTATTCTGTTTGAACTTATAGATGTTTGTGCATAAATTGATACCGCCATAAAAACCAAAACTGTTAAAAATATTTTTTTCATATTATCCTCCAAAAATTGTATTGCGAAAGGTTTATTCTCCTATGAGAACAATCCACTGACTGCCATTCCATTCATGCAGTTCTCTTTTCGTTGCTATATCACGTCCAAAAGTTCTGCCGTTTATTCTTGCGTATTGGTAGCCATTCTCTGTTTTATATATTCCCGCATCGAAAGCATTATTAAAATCACGGACAGCTTGTGAGACCGTGTCGCCAAAGAGTTCAATTAACTGGAATACCGGAAATACTTGTGATGAACCGTTAGCCATCTTAAAAGTCTGGACTCCGGTATAAACCAAAAAAGCGTTTTGAACCGAGCTGTTTATTCCTCTCAGAAATCTATCCGGTATTTGATTAATAAATATACGTGTTCCATTCATTTGCAGACCACCACCCATTACGGTCATTATTGGAGGTAAGATGGCCCTCGTTCTTTGCCTAGCCAATTCACTACCTGTTGTTGCCAGAATACTTTTGTCTACCCATTGGTTTACATCAAAAGTTGTTAGGTAAATAGTATTTTTCTCGTAAACGTGGGGGTTGGTATTTGTATCATCTTCATTTGGGAATCTCACAATAGGACGGTTATTGAATGAAATAGGGTTATTGTTGGTATCAAATCTATACCCCTTTCCTTCTAAAATCATTCTTGCTCCGGGGTGTATCCTGTTACTCCCTTCTGCTGTTCCTTCAGCCCAAACTTGATATGTAGTAACGATAAGTATTAAAACAATTCCAAGAACAACCTTTTTCATGCTTTTTGCTCCTTTTTGACAAAAATCTCCATGATTCCGATTGATCCTACAATCTAACTAGAAATCATACTTCTATACTATAGAAGTAATTGATGTTTGTCAACAGAGATAAAGAGATTGTTTAATGCTATAGAAGAGGCGGTTTTGGACGGATGATAGAGCAGGAATTGAAGAAAAACTTGGGCAAAAACATTAAATTCTTGCGTTTTCGTAGACGGCTCTCGCAACTCGATCTCGCCGAAGAAGCCTGTATTTCCGTTACTTTCCTGTCAAATATTGAACGGGGGAACAATTTTCCTCAAGCAGGGACGCTTTGCAACCTCGCCAAAGCCCTTAAAGTCGATGTCTGGGAGCTTTTCAAGGGAGAGGGAGCTTCTGATAAACAAGAAAAAAGTATTGTTGACCGTATTTCTGATGACTTTGCCAAGCAGGTAAATCTGACTATAGAGACGATCCGAAAACAGTATAAGACTTAACCTGTATTTAGAGAAATAGGGATGCCAAGCCTCATTCCTTTACCGCCGTCCCCAGTAGAGTACTGAGATTGTGCCGAGCAAACCATTATAAGCGCAAGGTGTCGGACACTTAAAAAGTCTGGAGTTTTGCCAGTAAACAAATACCCAATGCCTCACTTTTAAATAATTCCTTAATTAATGAATAAATTATATGAGCGAGTGCGGAAAGACATAACGGCGACATTGGCGTGCGTCCAACAATGCCACGTCGATGCGTCCATCAAAACATTCCATAAATGCCAAACAGAAACGTGCGGCAATGCAACCCTCGCCACACAAGGAGCCGGTATGGCTTTCCGCACTCGCTCACGGAATTAAATCATTAATATAGAAAATATTTTTTATTACTGATCTTAGTGAGAACTCTTGGCGAATAAATATCTTTCAAAAACCCTAGAAAAGATGAAACTGAATATCTGCTAAAATCCGACTTTAGAAAATCATTCCTGCCCGTAATACGCGTTCGTCCCATGCTTGCGTTCCCAATGTTTGCGTATAATATGTTCGGGTAACGGTTTTGCGTTTGGGTCAATCGTTACGGTGAATAACGCCATTTTGCTGATTTCTTCCAATATAACGCTGTGGTACACTGATTGAGCCGCGCTGTTTCCCCATGTAAAAGGACCGTGCCCTGCGACCAATGTCATTTTAATCTGCGAAAAATCGAGATTGCCGTTTTTAAAAGTATTAACAATTAAATTGCCTGTTTCCAATTCATAATTGTTTTTTACTTCCTGCGGATTCATAAAAGCGGTACATGGAATTTCATAAGCGCAGTTGTCGGCGTGGGTGGTTCCGAAAACAGGAACAGATTTTCCCGTCTGCGCCCAAGCGACCGCGTAAGGCGAGTGGGTGTGCGTTACGCCGAGGATGCCCTTAAATTCCCGGTACAGGACAAGGTGGGTTTTTGTGTCGGAAGACGGTTTGAGTTTGCCGCCGACAACTTTTCCCTCAAGATCGACTAACACCATCTTTTTCGGCGTTAATGCGTCATATTCCACGCCGGACGGTTTTATGGCGAATACGCCTTTGTCAGGATCAAAAGCGGAAGCGTTGCCCCATGTGGAAATGGCAAGATTCTGCCGTTTTATTTCAAGGTTCGCTTCGTATGATTCTTCACGTAATGTTTTGTATATATCCATAGTTAATCCATTTTCACATAACAAGCGGACTAACGGGACCAATAGGCGTCGCTGCGGCGCAGTTCGTCCTGTAAAAGAGCCGGTTTTGTATCTTTGTCGATAAGCACAAATTCTATGCCGCTCATTTCCGCCCAATCGCGGAAATACTCAGCGGTAAGCGAAGAGCAGTATACCGAATGATGCGTACCGCCTGAAATTATCCATGCTTCTGCGGCATCGCTTAAATTGGGATATGGTTTCCAAAGAGCGCGGGCGACGGGTAATTTTGGCATTGCGTTTTCAATTTTTACGGTTTCAATTTCATTTACAATCATTCTGAAACGGTTACCAAGATCGATGAGTGTAGCAAGTACCGCATGACCCGCAGCGGCGTCAAACACCATACGCGCGGGATCCGCCTTGCCGCCGATTCCCAGAGGATGAACCTCAATGCGGGGTTTGCCGTTTGCGATTGAAGGGCATATTTCAAGCATGTGGGCGCCAAGGGCGGCTTCTTTACCAGGCTCAAAATGATAGGTGTAATCTTCCATAAAGGAAACGCCGCCCGGCAGTCCCGAAGCCATTACTTTTGCGGCTCTTGTCAACATGGACTGTTTCCAGTCTCCTTCCGCGCCGAAACCGTATCCCTGTTCCATAAGCCGCTGGCAGGCAAGACCGGGCAGCTGCGGCAGTCCGTGAAGGTCTTGGAAAGTAGTGGTAAAAGCGCCTGCGTGTTCGGCTTCAAGCATTTCTTTAAGGGCGATTTCTATTTTTGCCTGTTCAAGCATTGCGTTTCTTGCTTTGCCTGCCTGTTTAAGATCAGGGGCCAGTTCGTATAATGAGGCGTATTCTTCCGCCAGTTTTTCCGCCTGCGCGTCGCTGATTTTCGCGTAACGGGCGGCAAGGCTGCCGATGCCCCATGTGTTTACTTGCCAGCCAAATTTAATTTGAGCTTCTACTTTGTCGCCTTCTGTTACAGCCACTTCCCGCATATTATCACCAAAGCGCATAACGGTTGAATCCATTCCGTCTTTTCTCGCGGCGGCGGCTCTCATCCACACGTCCATACGGCGGCGCAGTTCCTTATCCTGCCAGAAACCCGCCACTACTTTTCGAGGCAGTTTCATCCGCGTGTGAATGTAACCGTGTTCGCGGTCGCCGTGCGCGGACTGGTTCAGGTTCATAAAATCCATATCAATTGAAGACCAGGGGATGTCGCGGTTGAACTGGGTATGCAGATGCAGAATCGGTTTGCGGTTTAGCGCAAGCCCCTGTATCCACATTTTTGAAGGCGAGAACGTATGCATCCATGTTATGATACCGGCGCAGTTGCTTGACGCGTTTGCTTCTTCAAAAAGACCGCGTATCGCGTTAGGCGTTATTGCAGTAGGTTTTAAAACTACCGTGCCTGAAAGCAACGCATCCTTGTTGAATTCATCCGTCATAATACGGGCGTCGCTTGCGACCTGTTTAAGAGTTTCATCTCCGTAAAGGTCTTGGCTTCCGACGATAAACCAGTATTCGTATTTCTTTAGATTCATAATTAACCCCTTTTAAAATTTTCAACCGCGGCTCTTTCAATTTTTAGTCCTGCGGTATATTGTTCCATAAATTTTTTAAAACTTACCACGTCTTTCGGATCAGGATCAATGCGCGAGCCCGTCTTTCCGGCGAAAACTTTTTCCGCAAGAAATTTTTCCAGAGTCTTCGCGCCTTCACGCATAAACGCTGCAAGCAGGGCGATGCCCCACGCGCCGCCTTCACCGGCGGACTCCATCACGGAAACAGGCGCGTTAAAAACCGCCGCCATATAACGCTGTCCGACACCCTTGGTTTTGAAAAGTCCGCCGTGTCCCAACAGGCTGTCTATCCGCGCCTTCTCTTTTTCTGTAAGAATATCTATGCCATACTTTAATGTCGCCATGCTTGAAAAGAGTAGAGTACGCATAAAATTCGCCAGATTAAAATTGCCGTCGGGCAGGCGCGTAAAAAGGGGACGGCCTTCTTCAAAGCCTGTAATTGTTTCACCTGAATAGTAATTGAAAGAGAGAAGCCCGCCGCAATCATCATCCGCTTCCAGAGCTTTGTGGTACAGCGCGTCATAAAGAGCCGATTTATCAATTTTAGCCCCGCTTGTGTTCAGCAGTTCGCCGAACAATTTTACCCACGCGTCAATGTCTGAAGTGCAGTTGTTGCAGTGAACCATCGCCACAGGCTTTCCCGCCGGAGTAGTGACTATGTCAATTTCCGGATATACCTTTGACAGTTCTTTTTCCATAACAATCATTGCGAAAATAGAAGTGCCTGCCGAAACATTGCCGGTACGCTCAGCGACGCTGTTAGTCGCAACCATGCCTGTTCCGGCGTCTCCTTCCGGCGGGCAGAGCGGGATACCGGTTTGCAGATTGCCGGAAGCGTCGAGCAGTTTTGCCCCTTCCACCGTGAGGGTTCCCGCGTTTTCACCGGCGTTTAGGACGGCGGGAAGAATGTCAGCAATTTTCCAACCGTAATTGTTGACGGCGATTAAGTCGTCAAACTGTTTTAACATCAGTTTATTATAATTGCCGTTATCCACCGGAAACATGCCGGATGCGTCGCCAATGCCAAGCGTCTTTTTTCCTGTTAATTTCCAATGTACAAAGCCTGCAAGAGTCGTAATAAAATCAATATCCTTTACATGAGGTTCTCCGTTCAAAACCGCCTGATAAAGATGGGCAATACTCCAGCGCTGAGGGATATTGAATTTAAATTTTTCGGTAAGGAGGGCGGAGGCTTTTTCAGTCATGGTATTGCGCCATGTACGGAATGGAACAAGCTGATTGCCGTTCTTGTCAAAAACCAGGTACCCGTGCATCATGGCGGAAATGCCGATGGCGCCGACAGATGAAAGGGCAAGACCGTAGCGGTTTTTTACATCAAGCGCCAAATTACTAAAACAATTCTGCAGTCCTGCCCAAACATCGTCAAGACGGTATGTCCAAATACTGTCTTCCAGCCTGTTTTCCCATTCATGACTGCCCTGCGCGATAGGCGCGAAGTTTTCGTTAATTAATACCGCCTTTATCCGCGTGGAACCAAGTTCGATCCCAAGGGCTGTTTTATTTTCTATAATTGCTTGTTTTATGTCCATAATATTTATTTACCGCTTCTTCTTTTCGAATAAAGATCAAACGCTACCGCTGCAAGAAGGACAAAACCTTTGATTGCCTGTTGCCAGTCTGTGCTGACTCCCAATATGGACATTCCGTTGTTCAAAACACCGATAAAAAGACCGCCTACTACCGCTCCGATAATTGTGCCGATACCGCCAGAAACCGCAGAGCCGCCAACATAACAAGCGGCAATAGCGTCCATTTCAAAACTTTGTCCGGCTTTCGGCGTGGAGGCGTTTAAGCGGGCTGAAAAAACTACTGCCGCAATAGAAGCAAGAACCGCCATATTGGTATAAATCCAGAACATTACCCATTCGGTCTTAACTCCTGAAAGTTTTGCAGCTTTCGCGTTTCCCCCCATCGCATAAATATGACGGCCTTGTACCGTCTTTGAAGCAATAAACTGATACCCTATAATAAGAAACCCAAGTAGTACCAGGATATTCGGAAATCCCCTATATAGGGCAAACACAACTGTAAATGCCATAAGTACTACAGAAATAGCCGTCAATTTAAGAATCCAGATGCCTTTGGGCAACAAATCAAAGTTATACGCAATTTGTTTTTTACGTTTAATTGTCTCGTTAACAATAATGAATGCGACAATCACAAGTCCTATAACAATAGAAAACAAATGAAGCGATATATCACCGATTTTTAAGCCGCCCAAGGGATCGGAAATATACCCTGAAGAAATTATCTGAAATTCTTTCGGGAACGGCGCTTTAGTCTGTCCCTGCAATATTGCCTGTCCCAGTCCCCGAAATATAAGCATACCCGCTAAAGTCGCGATAAAGGGAGGGACATTAACAAAGGCGATCCAAAACCCCTGCCACATGCCGATAACCGCCCCCATAAGCAACGCGACGAACATTGTGAAAAAAGGATTCATGTGCATATCCACAATCATCACTCCGCATACTGCGCCCACAAAGCAAATAATGGAACCTACAGAAAGGTCAACATTGCCTGTAAGGGTACAGAGTAACATTCCCACCGCAAGAATAAGAACATAACTGTTCTGTAATACCAGGTTTGTCAGATTAACCGGCTTGAAGAAAATGCCGTTTGTTAAAATACCAAAAAAAATCATTGCTACCGCTAATGCGATAACCATGCCATATTGCCGTGAGTTTTTTTTCAAAAGCTCTAATAAGGTACCCATTATCTCTCCTGTTTAATCCTAATTGGACAGAATATGACGCATAATTTCTTCCTGCGTCGCAGTCTTCCCGTCAAGTTCCGCGGTGATCCGCCCTTCGCTCATTACATAAATTCGGTCACTCATGCCGATTATTTCCGGCATCTCGCTGGAAATAAACAAGCACGCTATACCTTGAGCGGCCAAATCATTAATAATCATATAAATCTCATGTTTCGCGCCAACATCAATACCACGTGTCGGTTCGTCCAGAATAAGAATCCGGGGATCGGAAAAAAGCCACTTTGCCAGCACAACCTTTTGCTGGTTACCGCCGGACAGGTTTCCCGCAAGCTGTAAAATTGACGGTGTTTTGGTATTTAATTTTTTTCGGTAATTTTCCGCGGCTAAAATTTCCTCGTGCTCGTTGATAACGCCGCCTTTAGTGATTTTTTTAAGATTCGCCAATGTAGTATTTTCTTTTACAGTCTCGATCAATACAAGCCCGAATTCTTTTCGATCCTCAGTCATGTAGGCAAGGCCATTTTTAATCGCCTTTGGAATCGAGTTCATATTAACTACTTGGTTGTTAATCAAAGTTGTACCGCCGATATTATCTCCGTAATATTTGCCAAAAATACTGGTGGCCAATTCAGTACGGCCAGCGCCAACCAAACCTGCCAGCCCTACCACTTCTCCGGCGCGGACGGTAATGTTTACATTGTCCAGTTTTTTCTGTTCCGGATTGTCAGGGTTGTATACTGTCCAGTTTTTAACTTCTAATATAACATCGCCTATAGGGTTGTTCCGTTTTGGGAAACGGTCGGTAATTTCTCTTCCCACCATGCCTTTGATGATCCTCTCCTCACTGACAGAAGCCGTACTGTCGGCTTGTCTGTCTACCTGCAGGGATTCAATGGTTTTGCCGTCCCGCAAGATTGTGATTCTGTCAGCTACCGAGGCTACTTCGTTTAATTTGTGAGAAATCAATACCGATGAAATGTTATGCTGATCCCTCAATTCCCGTAAAATTTGCAGTAAATGTTCGCTGTCTTTTTCGTTAAGCGCCGAGGTAGGTTCATCCAGTATCAAAATTTTTGCATCCTTGGCAAGGGCCTTGGCGATTTCCACTAACTGCTGTTTGCCTACCCCCAGCTTGTTTACCGGAATATTGGGATTCTCATCCAGACCTAATTTCCGCATATAAACAAGCGCATCTTCGCGTGTTTTATCCCAATTAATAATATTATATTTAGCCCGTTCATCCCCGATAAAAATATTTTCCGCTATAGAAAGATAAGGGCTAAGCGCCAATTCCTGATGAATAATTACGATACCGGCTTTTTCACTTTGTTTTATATCGGCAAACGCGCAGGATTTTCCATCAAAAATAATTTCGCCCGAATATGTGCCGTAGGGATATACTCCGGACAATACCTTCATCAATGTAGATTTGCCTGCGCCGTTTTCCCCTACAAGAGCGTGTATTTCACGTTGTTTGACAAAAAGGTTAACGTTATCCAGAGCCATTACTCCAGGAAAGGTCTTAACAATATTTTTCATTTCAAGCAACGCTGCTTGATCAGACATAAACGCTCCTTTTAAGGACATAAAAGAAACGGCGATCGGCGGCAATATACTATATGCGCATCTGCCGCCGTTTCTTTATTTTTTTACCTGCGGCTATTAATTACAAGCCGAGTTCTGCCGCGCTGTGATAACCTGTGTCAATGACTGCCGTTTTGAGGTTGTCTTTTGTAACAATTACAGAATCGAGCAACAGGGATGGCACTATCTTGGCGCCGTTGTTATAACTGCTTGTATCAAGACCGGTAATCGTCTTGCCCTGCAGAATGTCATCCACCAGTACCACCGTAGCGGCGCCAAGTGAACGGGTATCCTTAAGAACTGTCGCGTACTGTTCGCCGGCGAGAATGGATTTACAGGAGGCGACGATACAGTCTTGTCCGCCTACCACAGGAAGAGGTTTACCGGAAGTGCTGCCGTAACCAACGGCTTTACATGCTTCTAGGCAGGACAGGCTGATGGGATCATAGGGTGACAGAATGCCGTCAAGCACCACATTTCCTGAATAAAAAGCCGAAAGCAAATTCTCCATGCGTTTCTGGGCTTCTGCTGCATCCCAGCGCAAGGTTCCTACTACGGTCCTTTCAATCTGACCTGATGGAACTTTAAGCACGCCTTTATCCATAAATGGTTTTAGTTTATCCATTGCGCCCTGATAAAAACCGACCGAATTGTTGTCGTCGGGGGAACCGGCGAATAATTCGATAATAACAGGTTTCGTGGTTGTAGCCTGAGCCAGTTTTAATCCGGTAATCAGAATGTCGCCCATCTGTCCACCGACTTTGTAATTGTCAAAAGACACATAGTAGTCCACATTTGGAGACTGCATCAACAACCTATCATACGAAATGACTGGTATTTTAGCCGCCTTGGCGTTTGCAAGCTGGTTAGAAAGGGCCGATCCGTCAATAGATGCAATAACCAGAACTTTTACGCCTTTAGTTATCATATCGTCAATCTGGCGGCATTGAGTGGGAATATCGTCATCAGAAAACTGCAAATCCACTATATAACCCAATTTTTCAAGACCTTCTTTAACAGCATTTCCGTCTTTATTCCAGCGTTCCTCCGACCGCGTGGGCATAACTACACCAATCATTTGTTTGCTTTCCTTTTTATTGCAGCCGACAAACACCATACTTGCCGCCACAATTAGCGCCAATCCGAGTAAAAAGATTCTCCTGTTCATAATTCCTCTCCTTAGATAATATATTTGCGTTAACGTACACGCATAATTTATTGTAACATAGCTATTTCAGGTTGTCAACTTTTTTTTCACTCTTTCTCGACCGGCTTTATATTGAACTTTAGCCATTTGGGAATCATCTGTTTGAAACTGCCTTTGCCGCGGCGCGAGAGAACCACGCTTTGCAGTATAAGCGCTATGAACAACATCGCGCCTGTTGTGATATCCTGCAAATATTCCCTGCCTCCGGTGGTTATTCCCGAAGCGCGGACAATCGTATCAATAGTCATGAGCGCCAATACGCCAATCGGAGAACCGATAATATTGCCGACGCCCCCTGTTAGCAGAGTGCCGCCGATGATTGATGAGGCGATGGCTTTCATTTCAAAAAACATGGCGTGTTGTGAGTAACCTGACCCTGCCTTTAGAAGAAAGACAAAACCGCCTATGCCGGACAGGAATCCGCAGATAAGGTAGGATAAAAACTTTGTGCGTCTCACATTGATGCCAAGCGTCAGCGCGCTTTGGCTGTTGCCGCCGACGGCGTATAAATTACGGCCGAATCTTGTCCACTTTAAAACAAAGGCGACAACCAGTACCACCGCCAGAGCGACGATTACTCCTATATCTATTGTCACCGGTATCAGTTTCCCGCTCTTAGCGGTGTACCCCAAAGCTTCAATCTCTATTTTTGTATCTTTGAGCGCTATAAAACTTTCCAGCTTGACCGCGTGCGAGTATTTTGTGATTATGGTCGCCATTCCTCTGGCAAAAAACATCCCCGCCAGAGTAATGATAAAAGGTTGAATATCCAGATAAGCTACCAAAAACCCCTGCGCCAACCCAAACGCCAAACCTATGCCCAACGCTATAACCAACGATGCCAATACATTTCCGTGACCTGAATCAAGGTAGACGGCGCAGGCCGCGGTAACTACGGCGATTACGCCTCCAACCGAAATGTCAATGCCGCCCCCAACCATCACAATGCTCAGTCCGCAGGTGAGAATGATCAACGCCGCGTTATTGTTAAAAAGATCGGCAAACCCCTGCATCCTGTGAAAGCTTCCGCCCAAAAAGGCGACGGCTAGCGCATATAGAATCACAAATATGCAAACGGCAATTAAAAACAACAGATTGGAATCTGTAAGCGGCGCTCTGTGTTTTAAAGGAAAAGTCTTTTTAAATATGTTAAACATATTATGCTTCTCCCTTTACTGCTAACTTCCGCTCTTCCTGATGCACCTGAGCTTGTCGAAGGGGTCGAAGACGCTTCCACAGATTGCCGACATATTCCTTCACGACAGGAGAGCTTGCCAACATGAGCAATATAATAAATACCGCCTTGTAGGCTTTTATCGGTTCCGGATCCACTCTCATTCTGAGTAAAGTAATGTTCAATGTTTCAATCGTATAGGCGCCGATTATGGAACCGGTAATGCTGAATTTTCCGCCGCTTAACGCGTTGCCTCCTATTGCCACCGCCAGGATCGCGTCCATTTCAATACCACTGAGGATTCCAAGATGATCAAGCCTTTGCATCCTGCAAGTATTGATGAGTCCCGCGGCGGCGACGCACAGTCCCAGCACCACATAGACCAAAATCTTGATCGCGACAGGATTTAGTCCGTTTAACCGGGCGGCTTTTTCATTGATGCCGACCGATTCCGCATAAAGCCTGAGATTGGTAAATTTAAGCAGTAAGTAAAAACCGATTATATACAATAGTACGATAAATATTGGAGTCGGGATTGGAACGCCCGAGAAAAAAGTTCCGATTTGTTTTGTTATGTCGTCAAAGAGTTTTGGGGACGCGCCGCCGTTGATCCCGTACGCGATTGAGCGGCCGGCGGTGAACAAAATCAAAGTTGCGATCATCGGTTGAATTTTAAAGACGGCGACCAGGGCGCCGTTAAACGCGCCGAATAACATCGCCACTACGCAGCACACTAAAAATGCAAAGATTATCGGCAGCCATGTAACGTCGCCGCTTAATCTGACCATCTTAAGAAAAATACTGCCTGCAATGGCGGCGGCGGCGCCTACGCTGATATCCTGTCCGCCCGAAGCGGCGGTTACCAATGTCATCCCAATAGCCAGGATAACAAGCTCCGAAGCGTTGTTTAAAATACTGATAATATTTCCGCTGAAGACATTATTGCCAAAAGTATCCTTTATCATTCTTATGCTGAAAAAACTGCTTGTCTCAGGATTGTTTTTCATAAGAATAGAATCAACGATTAAATTGACAATTACCAACAAGAACAAAATCATTATAGGCATGAGCAATTGAAATCCGCTATGGCGTCGGCTGCTGGGCAGACGCTTTATCAAATTGAACTTCATTTTCGCCCGCTCCCCCCCGCAATCGTATGCATAATGTTATCCTGCGTGACTTCGCCACCCTGGAGTTCGCCTACAATGTTCCTGTCCCGCATAACGATGAGCCGCGAACAGGTGCGCACCATTTCTTCAATCTCTGACGAAATAAAAGTGATGCTCATACCTTCTTCGGCGAGTTTCAGTACAAGCTTTTGTATCTCCACCTTTGTCCCGACATCTATGCCGCGTGTGGGTTCGTCCAATATAAGGTATTCCGGGTGGGTCAATAGCCATCGGGCGACAATGACTTTTTGCTGGTTCCCTCCCGAAAGGGATTTCATCGGCGTATTTATAGAAGGGGTTTTGATACCCAACATCTTAATGTATTCGTCGGCAAAAGCTTTTGCCTCGGATTTTGAGAAGGGTTTAAAAAAGCCTTTCATAACCTGCAACGCTAGAATAATATTATCCCGCACCGACAAATCGGCTATGATGCCGTCGTTCTTGCGGTCTTCCGGCAGATAACCGATTTTATTCTTCATGGCGTCAATAGGTTTGGATATCCTGACTTTTTTTCCGTTTACCTTTACCGCGCCGCCTGTAATTCTGTCGGCGCCGAAAATAGCGCGCACGCTTTCGCTGCGCCCTGAACCGAGCAGGCCTGTAAAGCCATTGACCTCACCCTTGCGGATTTTAAAGTCATACGGCTTGAGGCCTTCCGCGCTTGAAAGCCCGACTGCTTCATAAACAGGCGCCCCCGCTTCATCGTCTGAGGGTACTTCTTTCTTGTGCAGCTCGGACAGTTCTGTAAGTTCCTTGCCTATCATCTTGGCAATAAGCTGTACGGGGGGCAATTCCGCTACTTTGTATTCCCCGACAAGCCTGCCGTTGAATAAAACCGTGATCCTGTCGCACACTTCATACACCTGATCAAGAAAGTGCGTAACAAAAATAATGCCGACTCCCCGTGATTTTAAATCGCGCATTACGGCAAAAAGTTTCGCGACTTCCTGATCGTCCAGTGAGGATGTCGGCTCATCCAGAATAAGCGCTTTGCACTCCATATCCACGGCGCGGGCAATAGCAACCATCTGTTGTATTGCCAGGGAATAGGTGGAAAGTTGGTGACCAGGTTTAGCCGGAATGCCAAGGCTGTCAAGTATCTCTTTGGATTTTTTCTCCATGGCGTCCCAGTTTACAAAATTGTATTTACCCCGCCCGATAAACATATTCTCCGCCACAGTCAGATTTGGACAAAGCGTGATTTCCTGATAGACCGTACTGATGCCCATGTTCTGCGCTTCCTGCGGAGATTTGATTGCAACTGCCTTGTCTATCCCGCTTATATAAATCTGACCGGCATCCTTTTGATAAATACCGGTTAATACTTTAATCAAGGTTGACTTGCCGGCGCCGTTCTCGCCCATAAGGGCGTGGATCTCGCCTTTTCGCAGCGTAAAATCAACATTATCCAACGCCTGAACGCCCGGGAATGATTTACTTATCTTTTGAATGGATATGACGGCATCATTTTCCATGGAGCCATTCCTCATCAGTAATCGCTATTAGTCCGTAAAAGCTAAATGTTTACAGAGCATTATTCCCAATTTTTCTCGCAAAGGCGCGAAGGCGCAAAGGACGCAAAGTGAAGATGAAAGAGGTTGTTATTAGATAGATTTTCGTTTAACAAGATGAATTTTGATAGTAAAACGATAATCCAACGTACAACAACCCTTTCTTCCCCTTTGCGCCTCTGCGCCTCTGCGTAAGGTCCTTTTTATTAATGCTTCTTAATCGCCGAGACCGTAGTTGTCAATGTCTGCTTGAGTAATTTTGCCCGGATTGGCAAAGTATGTTTCATCATTGATTACAATTTTGTTAGCAAGGCCCAAAGGTTGACCTGCCTGAAGTTTCTGGATAAATTCATTAATTTTGTCCGCCTGGAAGGGGCTGCACTGACCGTCAAAGTTCCAGTCTCCGTTAAGGACATACCTAAGGGCAAACTTGTTGCAGTCAAAGCCCATGATCTTGACATCTCCGTTAACGCCGTGAGTTTTGCCGGCCGCCTGAAGCGCTTTCATCGCGCCTTCTGCCATACCGTCGTTCTCAGCATAGATGATGTTAAAATTTTCTTTTGCGGCGATGGCGGCTTCTACAATTTTCTTCGCCTCATCGGGGCTCCATGTGTCGCCGCCTGTACCGCGGCGCACTAACTTCCAGTTAGCATTGGCTTTGATCGCGTCATCAAGAGGTCCTGTGCGTCCAATCTGGGCGGCGGATCCAATCTGTCCCTGAATGTGGACGATATTGTAATTGGGAAGATTCAATGACGTCAGCCATGCGACTGCGTTCTTGCCCTGGTTTACCATATCGGAAATAACGGCTGCCTCATAAAGGCTCGGATCACAATTGATCATACGGTCAAACAGGAACACTCTTACACCCGCGTCTTTTGCCGATTTAAGAACACTATCCCAGCCGTTAGCGTCTGCGGCGGAAATCAAAAGATAGTCCACGCCTTCAGTGATAAACTGCCTTGCCGCGTTGAGCTGCGCGTCAAGAGTGTTGTCGTTTGCTTTTTTAACATCATATCCGTTAGCCGCGTTAAAGACTCTATCCATGTCTTTTACGTTGGCTTCACGATAGCCGGATTCAGACGGATGAAGATTGACGATGCCGATTTTGACCGCTCCGCCGGACTTTTTGCCTTCTTTTTTGCATCCTGCAAATGACAGTACCATACCCGCTATTAAAAACAGCGCTAATCCGATTAAAACGATTCTTTTTTTCATTTTTTTCTCCTTAATTAATAATTTTGCGTTAACGTACACGCATACATCATTGTAACATGGAAATTCTGTATTGTCAACAAAAATTTTTAAGAAATGTAAAAATGGAAGATTTCACACAAAGATCATTAAGGGACAAAGATCACAAAGAGGGAATAAGGGGTTTATGTCCGTTAGCTTATCGTGAAGCTTCACGCTAAATCTTTTGACAAAAACCGCTCTTCCCTTTTCTTTGTGATCTTTGTGTGAAATACTATGAATAAATTTTATGTAGAGTTTTAGTTGTTACATAGTAATAGTTTTTATTCCAAAGTGAAGGAAGCTATAGAAGCGTATCCATTGCCTTTATAAATAAAGTAAAGCGCGTGTATTCCGTCAGGCAGGTTTATATCTGAAGAATATTCCTTCCAAATATTGCTGTATTCAATTTTTATGCGCGCTAAAGATTCGCCGTCCCATTTTGTTTTAACGTGAAAGACGCCGTTATTGTAACCGCGCGTTTTTATCTTAATTTTTTTTATTCCTTTACAATCAAAATATTTAAAACCAATGCCGTAATTATCTGAAATATTTGTCACAAAGCCGGGCTCTTCATCGCCGTCACGTCCGTCCTGCGAGATTTTAGGCAGAGCCTGGTTGTGAAGCGGCCATTGTCTTTCTAACTGCCGGTTATTTTCTACGGAAAATATGTTACACGCAATATATGCCGGGAATTCCCCTTTGCCGTTAAGCGGCTTGCCGTTTGGTCCGCAGGAGGTCATCTCTACCTGCGGAATAGAACCATCCGCTTTTATTTCTATCGGCTCAAGGCACCCCTGGCGGCTGAACTCATTCCCGTTTGTATGCCTGTGATAAAAGATATACCATTTATTTTTTATTTCGATGATGCTTCCGTGATTATTACCGCCGCAGTTCATAGGTTTATCAGCGGGTTTGTACGTTCCTATATGCGCATCTGCGTTGCTGATGATAACGCCGTCGTAAATATAATCCTTTACGGGATTTTTGCTGGTCGCGTAACAAAGCTCATTAGACGCAATTGATGAATAGATAAAATAATATGTGCCGCCGCGCTTTCTTATGGACGGAGCTTCGAAAAATTCATAACCTTCAAAACTTGTGCCCTTGCTGTTATGTACTCCGGGAGCGGCAAGAACCGGATCATCAAGAATGGTCAGCATATCTTTTCCCAGCGTTACCGCCGTAGCGCCTATTCTGGTTTTATTTTCATGACTGCAAAATCCTGTAAAGAGATATGTTATATCGCCTTCCGTTAAAACGCCCGGATCAAACTGAGGCTGGTCTCCTGTCCGCTTGCCAAGCATGGTTCCGTCAGGATAATGTACATAACCGTAAAATTTAAATTCTCCTGCCGGAGTATTGCAAACTGCCACAGAAACGACATCTGCCTTATCAAGTACATAAAACAAATAATAACGTCCGTCCGGTCCAAGCGTTACGTCAGGCGCGTAAAGGCACATGCTTCCGTCTTTATTAAAGGGGTCGTTGGTTTTAGGGTATATCACCCCCTCGTAACGCCAGTCGGTTAAATCATCCTCCGGCGCAGACCAGCACACATAGTCGTTAGGGCAATAAACATGACCGTTGAATTTATCATGCGAACCGTATATATATACCCTGCCGTTAAATACATACGGTTCTCCGTCGGGAATATATTCCCATGAAGGCAGATATGGATTAAAACCGTTATTTTTCACTGCAACCTTTTATATAAAAGAACTTAATTGTGATAATCAACGGATTACTTCAGTGATCCAATTACGCTGTAGTAGGCTTCTTTGGCTTTTCCGTCCGGGTCAAATAAAAGTGGTAATGCGGCGGATCGCCAGCTTTTGTCGTCAGTGACTCCCCAAAATGACACGCGCTCAATGATGTCGCTGAATTCCAAATATACTTTAAAGTATTGGCCGTATAATCTCGCCTGCTCTTTTAACCCGTTAGTTCTGGCATATCCTGTAATTGAATTTTGTTTGTTAGGCCCATGCCCGTAAGGCGAAAACTCATTATATGTTACTATTAAAACATCAAGCTCGCTGACTGAAATTTTTACTCCCAGTTGTTTAAACATATTCAATGTGTTTTTTATCGAGCTTGCCGATACGCCCGTATTGTGATGTTCCTGCATTCCTATGCCTTCGATTAATAACCGAGTTTCACTTGGATAAGCTTTTTTATACCGTTCATTTACTTCCTTTACCATATCGCGGATAATTGCGGCTTTACTTGAATTATCAGTATTATAGTCATTGTAATACAGGATCGCGTTAGGGTCTGCCAAACGGGCGGCGAGGAATCCTTCATATACAAAATCAGATCCTATAGCTTTAAACCAGGGATTATTGGTACGCATGGATGTTTTCCAGCTTGAGGAATAACCGCCGTCGGGAAAGGCTTCATTAAGCACGTCCCATGAATATATCTTTCCTCGAAAATGCCCTACTACGTCGGTGATATATTGTTTCATGTCTTCCAATGCGGTTGACGAGCTTATATTCTGCTGCCATGACGGAATCTGATTATGCCAAAGAAGAGTGTGTCCTACAACTTTAAAGCCGGACGCTATAGCGGCGTCTACCATGCGATCCGCAGTGGAAAAATTATAAATGCCTTTTCCGCTTGAAAGCTGATTCGGTTTCATGTTATTTTCCGCGGTAAGCGCATTATAATGACGGGTAAGCGCCGTATTAGTTACCTCTGATGAAGATACGTCAGAGGGATTAAAAATATTTCCTATCATAAATTTAGCCGCAAAATCATTCTTCATGGGAGGAAGAATGGAAATATAATCGTTTTTGCTGTTAATATTATCATCCTTCTTGTCGCTCAAGTCCTTACACCCGATAAGCGTTAATCCGATTAATAATAATAAGCTTAAGTTTTTAATTTTCATTTTAATTCTCCTTATTAAAATACTATTTAATTATAACCATTTGGTTAAATAAAAATTTTCAAAAAATACGTTTATTTTTATAATATTTCATTCAATTGATAAAATATGCGTTAACGTACACGCATATTTCACTATAACATAGCAATTTTGGCTTGTCAATTAATTTTTTTAAGGATATTAAAACATATTATTTAAAGTTTGCTTATCGTATATAAAGAATATTCTCGGTTTTTTGTTGATTTTCTGTTAAATTTCACACCATTTTTTTGATAAAAATTATAGCATAAGATATTGGAATTATCTGTGAAAAAAAGTTAAAATAATAATATGAGAAAATTTACTCTTTTTATGGTTTTTTCCCTGGCTTATTTTTCACTATATGGGCAGGTAGTACACGAGCCAAAAATTTTTATTGCGCCCATAGAAGGATTCGGCAGAGAGGCTGATAATGATTATATCTATAAACGGCTTACTTATGAAGTAATTCTTCAATATCATACGGTTGTCAAGTCAAGGTACGACTGTAATTATATCTTTAAAGGGACAGTTGAGCTTGCCAGCGGAGTCTCCGAAGAGGGCTCTGTTGAGCAGGTTGTCATACAGACGGATACTAACAATCCTGTCCCTGAAAGCCCGGTTCCCCCCATAAGCAATGGTTTTGGCAGGCGTGAATTTTTTTCAATGACAAACGGCGACAAACTTTATTTTTTTGACTCATCGGGCACGGATAATACCGCTTTAAAGCCTGCCGCTAAAGAAACTGCGGAAACCGATGCTCAGGGAAAAAAAGAAGGATACTATTTTAAACTGGAAATGATAGACAGTAATTCAGAAGAGGTTATCAGCAGGCAAAATTTCATTTTTATTACTACAAATGCTTCTGTGGACAAATTAATTTCTACCGCCGTTTATAATTTATTTAATGATATTCCTGATGTTCCTTCCATGCGCCGAGATTCCCGCGACAGATGGTTGTATCTTGAAGCAAGCGCGTTATGGGCGCCCAGAATGTATTACGGCGGATACGATTCAATCGGTTATCTTGGTTTTGGCGCTAAATTTGAAGCTGAATTTCATTTTATAAAATTTATGTCGGTGGGCGCCGGAGTGCAGGTAACATGGGAACAGATTGATGATGATACTGCAGATTTTTTACTGGAAGCGCCGCTGTCATTAAAATATTTTTTAAAACTGGGCGAGAATTATACGCTGGAACCCTATGCCGGAGCCGCTTTTAATTATTCAATTATGAGTAAAATACAACCTTCCATGTTTTCATGGTTTGCCGGCGTTCAATTCGGCATAAAGGATAAAAAAGAAATAGGAATATTGGTTTTTGACGCCAGATTTGCAATGGACTTTGCAAATTCCGCCATTCTAGATAAAAGCATTGAATATCAGCGTTATTGCCTCCAAGTGGGTGTCGGTTATAAATTCGGATTCTTTCAAAGAAGAGACAAAGTTAAGTAATCCGCGATATTGACGCTAAACCTTCTTTTGTTTACTGTTAGATAATGGCTTTTATTAAGAATCTTTTTGATCGGAATTTTCTTGAGTACGCTTCTTATGTAATTAAAGACAGGGCAATACCCGATCTTGAAGACGGCCTTAAACCCGTACAACGGCGCATTCTTCATTCCTTGTTTGAAATGGACGACGGGAAGTTTCATAAAGTCGCCAATGTAACCGGCCACTGCATGAAGTACCATCCCCACGGAGAAGCTTCCATTAACCCCGCGCTGGTTGTTCTTGCCAATAAAGAGCTTTTTATCGACAGGCAGGGAAACTTCGGCAATCTGTATACGGGAGACGACGCTTCCGCGCCGCGCTATATTGAATGTAGAGTAACGCCGCTTGCCAAAGATATTTTTTACAACCCGAAACTCACAACATGGGCGGATTCATACGACGGCAGAAACAGGGAGCCTGTTCTTTTTCCGGCAAAAATTCCCGTGGTTCTTGTTATGGGCGTGGAGGGCATCGCGGTTGGAATGTCCACAAAAATTCTGCCGCACAATGTAATAGAAGTGCTGGAAGCGGAAATTGCCTGCCTTACCGGAAAAAAGTTTGAGCTTTACCCCGATTTTCCCACCGGCGGTTATGTTGACGTATCCGGTTATGAGGACGGAAACGGAAAAGTTCTGGTACGCGCTAAAATGGACACATCCGATCCAAAGCGCATTCTTATTACCGAGCTTCCCTTTGGCTCCACTACTGAAAGCCTGATAAACAGCGTAGATTCCGCCGCGAGAAACGGAAGGCTTAAAATTCTCGGCATTAATGATTTTACCACTGATAAAGTTGAAATAGAAATTAAACTTGCGCGCGGCGTATACGCGCAGGAGACAATAGACGCTTTGTATGCGTTTACCGAATGCGAGCAGTCAATTTCCGTTAATCTTTTGGTAATTAAAAACGGGCTTCCCGCCGTGATGACCGTAACAGAGATTATCAAGTACCACGCGAAACAGCTTGTAAAAATTCTTACAAAAGAACTGGAACTTGAAAAAAAAGAATTATTGGACAAACTGCACCTGCGCACTCTGGAAAGAATATTCATAGAAGAGCGGATTTACAAGGCAATCGAAAAAATGAAGACCGCGAAAGGAGTGCAGGACGCAGTAATGGCGGGCTTTAAACCGTTTTTAAGCGAGATAGGGCCGCGAAAAGTTACAGAAGACGACGTTGATCATCTTTTACGCATTCCAATCCGCAGGATTTCGTTATACGACATTAACAAGGCCCGCGAGGAAATGGAGCAGATACAGGCGCGAATAAAAGAAATTAACGCCCATCTTAAAAATATAACCGCATATTCAGTTTCCTACCTTAAAGGAATAATTACTAAAATTAAGGCAAACGAAGAAATTGGCAGGGGAGCGAGAAAAACCGTAGTTGGTGAATTTGACAAAGTAATCGCCAAAGAAGTTGTAAAGCGCGACGTTGAGTTAAAATACGACAGCAAGTCCGGCTATCTTGGAACAAACGTATCGGGGGCAAAAATCGCCGAAGTCTCTCCCTTTGACCGTATCCTTGCAATCCGTAAAAACGGAATGTATACCGTCATGGATTTAAGCGAAAAAGCGTTTATCGGGCAGGACGCGTGGTATATCGGGGCGGCGGACAAGGATATTCTTTCTAAAACAATTTTTACTATTGTTTACAAAGAAAAAGACACCGGCTTTCCGTGCATTAAACGCTGTATGATTGAAGGCTGGATAATAAATAAGGATTATTTCCTTGTGCCGGACGGCGCTGAAGTTCTGCACCTGGACATAAATCAAAAATTTTCATTTACCGTTCACTATAAGCCCAAGCCGCGGCTTAAAGTTTTATCGGAAACTTTTAAAGCGCAGGATTACAATGTGCGCGGTTTAAAAGCGGGCGGTATAAGGCTATCAACAAAAGAAGCCGAAAAAGTCAGCGGCGTGTAAGGGGAAATTATGAAAACGGAAGAAATTGTTTTTGATGAAAAATCGGGAATATCTGTTGATGAACAGCGTGAAATACTCTCTAAAATTAACGGAATAGCCGAGAAAAACCGCCAACAGCTTTCACAGACAAGTTCGCAAATTGTAGAAAGCAAAGGCAAGATTATTATTAACGCCCAAAAAAAAGACGCGGTTTTCCCGTTAGCTGTAAATATCGCCGCAGTAGTGTTGCTTTTAGGCGGAGCGGTTTTATTGGTTTCCTTTAACGGGAAAAAAGACGCGCAGGTAAGGACGGGAAACGGTGTTTACAATTTGACAGAGCGCGCTCTTATTGAAGAAATTCGCAAAGATACAGCGGAAAAAATCGCCGCGAAAGAAAGTGAAATAGCGTCGATAGTTTCCCGCCTGAGTGAAGTTGACAATGAGCTTTCAAAACTGTATTCCAATAATCAGAATCTCACTTCTGACCAAATTACAGCTCAGGGAAGGCTTTTGTCATTGCAAAATTATTTCCGCGATCAGCTTTCAATTTTACAGGATGAGAGGTCGAAGATACTGGAAGATTCCCGTTCAAAAGAAGCCCGTCTTCGCGCCCAACTTGACGAGAGAACAAGGGAGTTTACCGTAGCCCAGCAAAAAGTATCCGGTGAATTGGAATCTGCAGTCAATGAGCTTGAAAAACTTAGAACGGAACAGGAAAAAATTTCCGCCATAGACGCTCAGATTTCAGGCGGCCTTGCCTCCGCCAAAGACAATATTCAGAAGAAGCAGTACGATCAGGCTTCGCGTACCGTTGAAAATTTACGGCGTTTTTGCAATAACAATTCTCTAGCCTCCTCGCGGATATTCCAATCAAGAAAGGAATTTTATAATCAGGCGATAGATTTTGTGGAAGCGATGATTAACGACGCGCAAAAAAACAGCGGCTCTCCATCCTCATCAGACGCGGATCAGTTTGAAGCAAAAGCCGAGAATGTCCAATTGCAGGAAAAGATCAATGAAATGCAAAAAACAATTGACGCGCTGAACAGCGGAGGCTCAGGGCTTTCAAGCAGAATCAGCGAATTGGAAGCAAGCGTTGCCTCTTTGCAGAAAAGTTCTAAAGATAAAGACGACAGAATAGCGTCGCTGGAAGCCGATAAAACAAAAGCCGCCGCGGATGTTACCCGTATGCAGAATGATGTTACCCGTTTGCAAAATGAAAGCGCGGCGAAAGATCAGGAGATAACAAGGCTTAAGAGTCAGGTTGATGTTGCAAGACAGGCGCTTCAGGCATTGCAATCGCTGCAGGAATAAATAACAAATAACAAATAAGAAATAAGAAATTAGGAAGGAAAAGAGAGCAAATTAAGTTGGAGAGGAATTTTTAAAATGAAAAACAATGAAATAGTTTTATGGTTTGTGTTAATGGTAATGGCGATAATTCCTGTTTACGCCCAGCAGTATGACAGCGAAAAAGATTTTCAGATTGATTGGGATCCAAATGTAAAAGACGGCGTAGTAATTACCAAGTATATTGGCACAAAAAAGGAAATCAATATTCCACCCAAAATACAAAATTATCCGGTTACAGGAATTGGGAATAATGCTTTTTACGACAAAAAGAACATTACCAGCGTAACCATACCGAACAGCGTCAAAAGCATTGGGATGTGGGCTTTTCATTGGTGCACCAGCCTTACCAGCGTAACAATACCCAATAGCGTTACCAGCATTGAGGGTAGTGCTTTTTACGGTTGCACCAGCCTTACCAGCATAACCATACCCAACAGCGTCAAAAGCATTGGGGATTTGGCTTTCATGAGTTCTGGTCTTACCAGCATAAACATACCGGACAGCGTTACCAGTATGGGTGGTGGTACTTTTAGCGATTGTAAAAAACTTGCCAGAGTAACTATAGGAAACGGCGTTACCAGCATTGATAGTTTTACTATTGATGTTTTTGAGGGTGCTTTTCAATATTGCACCAGTCTTACCAGCATAACCATACCAAACAGCGTTACCAGAATTGGGGGTGGAGCTTTTTACGGTTGCACCAGCCTTACGGGCATAACCATACCAAACAGCGTTACCAGCATTGGGGAATATGCTTTTTACAAATGCACCAGCCTTGCCAGCATAAACATACCGAACAGAGTTACCAGCATTGGGGATTGTGTTTTTGACGGTTGTTCCAGCCTTACCAGCGTAACATTTCAAGGCACGATACTTTCGAAAAATTTTAGTGATGATAATCCATTCCCCGGTGACTTAAAAGACAAGTATTTAGCAAAAGACGGTGGTCCCGGAACATATAGAAGATTATCCGGCGGCGAAACTTGGAGAAAACAGTAGGGGGAAAAATAAAAAAGAACGATGAGCAATGGTATTGTTCGTAATCTAATCGTGCAGCTCCACGCCCAGATAGGTTACTTTGCTCATTGCTAATTGATATGCTATTCTTTTTTTATATGAAAACCGTTGTAATCATTGACGACCACGAACTAATATGCTCAGGACTTGCAGCTTTATTGGAAAAAGAATGGCAAGTCGCAGGAATGGCAAGAACGCTGGAAGAAGCAAAAACAATATTTAAAAACATGACAGACAAACCCGACATAGTAATATTAGACATAGAATTGGGAAAAGATTGGGGGCTTGATATAATCGACGATAAAATATTTGGAAAAGGCAAATTTCCCCCCGTGTTGATTTTTTCGGTTTACAATGACTATGCCCATGTAAACGCCGCAATACGTTCAGGCGCAAGGGGCTATGTCTGCAAATCCCAAAGCGCGGCAGAGTTACTGGAAGCGATGGAAGACGTTTCATCTGGGAAAACCAGTTTCCCCCTCGTCATGCTTCAACGCATAGCCATAACGTCGGATAAACTGCAAGGCTTGAACAAGAGAGAACACAAAATATTTAACATGGTACAGAAAGGTAAAAATAACAAGGAAATAGCCGCTTCTATGGACGTTTCAGTCCGAACAATCGAAAATAATTTAAGCATAATCTACGATAAAACAGGCGTAAAAAACCGTCAGGAACTGGAAAAACTGTAGAAACAGGGAACAGAGAAAAGGTAACAGGGAACAGGTAACAGAGAGCAAAGTAAGAGACGTTCCTATTTTCTTCCTTTGCTCTTTGCTACTTGCTCTTTGCTCTTTAGCTTTGCTATACTTAAATCAAGGAGAAATGTATGCCACAAACCATGACCCTTGATGAAAAACTGGCCATTGGCTGTAAAGCCGCAGAATTAAGGAAAGCCGGAGATTATGAAGGATATGACCGCCTTATGAAAACAGCCCCCTTGCCGCCATATATAGCGAAAGTAATAAAGGAAAAAGCAGGGGCAGAATATTTAGCAGACTGGAATTTATCAGAAGCGGAGGCTGAATTTGGAGTTGGCTGGCTTAATAAATAGAATTACTAACGCGACGGCTGGTATTGATTATGGTCGTAAAGGCTTTGCTATTCAAGGAAAGGAACGGGAAGGGCGCATTAACTATGAAACAGGTATTTCTGAAGCCATGTCCGCCTTTCAGGAAGCGCAAGCGTCCGCCGACCCTGAAACTATTCTACTTGCCGAGTATACTTTCATTTCCCAAGAATTCCAATTCTGCGAAAAATCCGATAAAGAAAGCATAAGCAGCCTGTCAAGAGCCATCAGATTTTTTGATGACGCTTTTCTTGCCCTCGAAGTAGTAAAAGATAAAACCCTTTATAAAGGCACAGAAAAAACCATTCCCCATGATAGAAAATACCGTGTAAAAGGCTACCCTATGGACGCCTACCATGTCGCTTTTATCGGGCACAAAGCAAGATTGCAGAACATACTCAAAACCCCTAGGTTAGACCCAATAGAAAGAACACTGTTAAATCAGCGGATTGATACCCTTACAGCCGGACAGGAAGGGTATGTGGAATTGCAGAGGAAAGCACTAATCAGATAACAGATAACAGATAAAAAATAACAGAGAAAGAAATCAATTAACAAGTAAAAAAAACAAAGAGAGAGCAAAGTAAGATAACAGGTAACAGGTAACAGAGAAAGAGAGCGAGGTTAGCGGTCTTATCGTGTTGGTTCACGCTGAGATAACGAACAACAACTCTGTTACCTTTTATTTGCTCTCTACGCACGGTTTTTACGCACGAAATTTTTACAAAATTTGCTCTATCTTTTTCAATTTTATTATGTCTAAATTTTCCCTATTGGCTTTCGTATGATAGTCAAAAAACTATTAATTTGATTTTTTCAATAAAAATGACTTCCCAAAGGACAGCCGTACAACAGAAAAAATTTATAGAAGGAGAACCAAAATGAAAAAAATCCTAACAGTTTTACTGCTATGGATGGCACTGTGCGGGACAGCATTCTCGCAAGACGCAAGCGATTTTAGGACAAACCCCGCCTATGATCTTAAAAAATATTTTGGTAGAATTGGTACTAAAATAACTATTGAAGACTTGGCGCAATACTTCGGCATAAAGGTAGATAAAAAAACGGATAAAAAAACTATACAAGCGACGGTGCAGACGGCAGTACAAGCATACGGGAAAGATGAAATTAACAATGAATTTAAAAAAGGAGGTGATTATTATAGGGTCATTCGTGCTATTGGGGAAATAGATAGCCAAGCATGGTTGAAAGAAGCCAAAGGGCTCTATAATAAAATAAGTAAAGATAACTCTGATGCGCGTGCTAAACTTATGGTTTATATCGAACGTCTGGACGTACCCCTTACAAAAAATCAATACGATTATCTCGAACGTCCGGACGGTGATACAAATGCCCGGATATGGACATTTGAACGATCCAAATTTGTAGTAGCTCTGGAGCAGGCGAAAGTCGTTTTGGCACAGCAGGAGAAGGCAGAGGCGGAAAAGTTAGCGGCAGCCGCTACGGCGGCGGAAAGGAAAGCCGCTGAGGAAAAGGCAGCGGCGGAAAAGAAGGCCGCTGAGGAAAAAGCCGCGGCGGAAGCGGCAGTAAAGAAAGCCGCCGAGGAAAGGGCGGCAGCCATTGCGGCGGCGGAAAAGAAATCCGCCTCAGGGCAGAACGCAGACAAATTTACAGTGGACGCTAACGGCGTTATTACCCAGTACTCAGACTTTGATACCGTTGTCGCTATCCCCGCGACAATCAAAGGTAAAAAAATTACCGCTATCGGAAAGGGAGCGTTCCAAAAAGCCGAACTGACAATCGTTACAATTCCAGACGGCGTTACGTCTATCGGAGAAAACGCGTTTGCCGACAACAAACTTACCAGTATTACAATACCCGGTTCTGTAAAGGAGATTGGACAAAAGGCTTTCGCTAATAATGGATCAATTGAAACCATTGTGCTTTCCGAAGGCGTTGAAAAAGTTGGACGAGAAGCATTTTATAGTGATAAACTCAAGAGCGTTACGCTACCGTCAACCATCAAGGAGATAGGAATTAGTTGGTACAACGCAAAACCTTCTTTCACGCTCGCCGCCAACATCGATTTGGTATTTTCTGGATACACTAATTTTTACAGCTATATTGCAAATGACCGCAAGGCTGGAACCTACGAATATTTTGATACTAGAGCAAATATTCCAGATCCAAATGGAAGGTCTTCAAGTAGTACAATAAAAAATCCAAATGTACAAAGTACGGACGGCTTCAAGTATTACGTAACGCCATACGGAGCAGTGTTAATCGATTATACTAGTAGTTCAAACAGAGTTCGAATACCTGCCGAGATTGGCGGCATTAAAGTAAAGGCGTTAATTTGGACTTTTTATGATGATGATAAACGAAAATCTAATGTAGCGGTAGTCGAAATTCCCGAAGGAATTACATACATCGGCAAAGATACATTCAGGAACAGTGAATTAGCCAGTGTTACCATACCGGACAGCGTTGTATTCATCGGTGAAAATGCGTTTAATGGCAGTAAAATTACCAGCCTTACCATACCGAACAATGTTACATATATAGGCGATAACGCATTTGCAAATAGTCTAATTGAAAGCATTACCATACCCGACAACGTTATATACATCGGTAATAGCGCTTTTAGCGGCAATAAGTTGACCAGCGTTACAATAGGGAAAGGCATTACGATAATCAGAGAAGGGACGTTCAAAAACAACCAATTGACCAGCCTTACCATCCCCAATACAGTTACGTCCATCGACTGGTCGGCGTTTGCCGGAAACAAACTCACCAGCCTTATCATAGGCAACGGCGTTACGTCCATCGGCGAAAAGGCGTTTGCCGGACACCAGCTTACCAGCGTTACTATCCCCAACAGCATTACATCCATCGGCAATTCCGCATTTGCCAATAACAAACTAACCGGCGTTACCATCCCCAACAGCGTTACGTCCATCGGATCATCCGCATTTAGCGATAATCAACTGACAAGCATTACTATCCCCAACAGCATTACATCCATTGGCGATTCCGCGTTTGCCAATAACAAACTAACCAGCCTTACCATCCCCAACAGCGTTAAGAACATTGGCGCCGCCGCGTTCCGCGATAATCAACTGACAAGCGTTACTATCCCCAACGGCATTACATCAATCGGCGATTCCGCATTTGCCAATAATAAACTAACCGGCGTTACCATCCCCAACAGCGTTACGACTATCGGATCATCCGCATTTAACGGCAATCAACTAACCAGCCTTACCATCGGCAACGGCGTTACGACCATTGGGGGATTCGCGTTTGCAAACAACAAACTGACCACAATTACCATCCCCAACAGCGTTAAGAACATTGGCGGCGCCGCGTTTAAAGACAATAAAATAAACAGAGTTACCATCGGCGGTAATGTAAACTACAGCGGAGACGGTAATGGTGACATGGTTGAAAGTAATTTTATCCTGAACTATGAAGAAGGAGGCAATCGGGCGGGAACATACGTCCGCAAGGAAGAAACCGGACGCTTTAGAGGAATTGCAATTACATACGACACTTGGGTCAGACAGTAGCAAAAGAACAGCGGCTTCCATGCGAAGCCGCTTGTTTAAAGGACGCGCAGCAGTTCGTCGTCGCGTAGTGTCTGACGCCAAAAATGCCAATAGAAATAACAAATTCAAGCGCATAGTGATACTAAAGCCGCCGTTACATTAACCTTCCGCGCGGATTGTAACCATACTTGAAAGCCGTTTATTTTTTTGATACATTGGATTATGTATATGAAGAAAGCCCTATTTTTGGCATTTTTATCTATATTTGTACTTAACTGCGCCACAGATACAGAGCCGTCAAATTATATCAAACCTACAAATAAGGGCATTAAATCTGTCACGGCATATATTCAAGATCAGGTAAAACTAAAAGAATATATCGAAGCAAAAAGAAAAGCATTAAATGATTATTCCAGCGATGAAGAAGATTTATTGCGTTTTGACCACAGCGAAGAATATGAAAACACTTATGTATATGTAGATATAAGCAAAGAGAATTGGGAAAAAATAATTAATGAACTTAAAAAACCAAAAAAGAAAAAAGGCATATTTTCATTTACAAGAAACCCGTTAGGTTTATTATGGTCAATAAAAATAGTATATGAGAATAACAAAGAAACCAAATTAGTTTTATTTAAAATTAATTATTATGATATAAACGGAGATTGGTATCATTACGGCTATAAAGGCGGACCGAATTTTGGCGTAATTGAAGAAATAATTAAAAAAGAAAGATCAAGGGAAACTCAGATTTCTGCTCCAGTTTTTATTTATCCGGATCGCATTGGTAAAACCATGGTTCAGGGTTTTTATTCCACCCGATTCGCCATGCTGTAAGGGGGTCAACTTCCGGAAACCCAATATCCCTACTCCCAAGGCTATTCATTATAGATTTAGGATAACGCTTTCGCGCTAATTCAGCTCCGGTTGTTTTATTATTTTTCTCATATAAATCCCAAGCGCCAAAACAATGCAATATTTCGTGCGCGATAGCAAGATCCACATTTACATTTGGAGAAATGCCGCCATAAGTCACTATCAGTTTGCCTTCTTTAGTTATTTCTATCCATACATCATTTTTATTTATTGTCACGCCTTCAAGATAAAAATTTGTATCTGAAGCATTATGTTGTGGAAAAGCAAAACCGCCTCTGTTTGCGGGATCATTAAATCCGGTACTATTAGTTGATGTAAATACCAATATTAAAGAATTATCGCACTTGGTATTGTTTTTAACATAATCGTAAAATGCTTCTTGATTATTATGCCCTATGGCCTTTAGAATCCCATTATACCAACCTCCACCACCGGCACCATCAGCAAAAAGAAAATCTTTATCAAGACAAACATTTTCTATAAAGTTTATTGTAATGCCGTACTTAAGAGCTTCTTCTTTTAAGAATTCCAGCGCCTGATCTTTTTCACGAAGATATCTGATTTTATCGTCATGACTCCATGGACCTGGATTAATCTGACTCCTATATGCGCTCGAATTTGAAACAAAACAAGTTAAAATATAGATGTTTCCTTCCAGTGTTTTCGCGCTTCCGCTGTTCATTGCCTGAGGATGGATAAGAAGGGGGCAAAACAGTAATATAATAAATACCAAAAATATTCTTTGCATTATAGATCCTAAACTACTCCAAGCGGAATAAGAATACACAAGAGCAGTATGTTAAGCGCCGCAAGCGAGCCGATAAATAGGCGCTGTGTTTTTGGCTTTGCGTCCGGTACAAGAAATGCCGCCAGGAAAAAAGGAATATAGGTGGTAATAAATACCGGAATTGCGCCCCACCAGGGATACACCCAGATAAAAGCCGGTGTTGACGCAAGAAAAATTTCGACAAGACTGAAAAAAGCCGCATTAGCGACTGCAAACAGTATGCGGTTATTAACACCCAGAATTTTTTTCTTTGGGTCTTCAGGAAGCAGTTTATGAGTGGCGATACCGGCTATGGAAAACATCATTGAAAGCTCCCAGCTTACGCCAATAAGTAAAATAAAACTTGTGCTTTGAGGAGAAACTGTCCATAGCGCGTAACCTGTAGCTGAACAGATTACGGCGTTTATTATTTCATAAAACCAGTGAACCATGTACAAAGCCAATCCGGCGGCAATCCCCTTAAAATTTTTACGTTGAAATTCATTTGCGTATATATATACAACAACGGCAAGAATGGCGATAAATGTCCAATTGAAATTATCCGTTGTACGCACGGCGGCTTTGGCTAAATCAGCCAAATACCTATTACTAAATTTTCCGAACCACATAATGATCTCCTTTGAGTTAATTATTAATGAATTATATAACTTTATTCAAGTATTTTATTCGGCATACTTCTTGCCCCACTTGGAATAAAATAGGATAACAAGCGATATGTTAAAAATGCCAATTAATACCCGCTCTTTTCATTACCTTTTTCAAATTATTCTTTGGCAGACACTGAATCAAGCGTAGATATGATAAAATAACGGATAAAAACCTTTTATCCCCTTTGTGATCTTTGTGTGAGGTCTTTCGAAATAAAGGGGAGTCTTAGGCGGCGGAGCTTTCCACCGGATTTAGATAGCCGGTTTGTACGCAAATATTAAAGAGATGTCTTGTAATTGTTTCTTCAGATGTTTTTACGCTGCCGTTCCTGCTTCGCGTAAACCGAACCAGATATTCATCCTCTGTTTCATTCAGAATATCAACAAATTCCGAGTTGCCCGATAGGCATTTAATACTATAACGTTTCATACTTATTATATCGGATGATTTTCAATCCCCCTTGAGATTATAAGCCGGTTTCTTTATAATTACAGAATGAAAATCCGATTAAAAATGTTCCTTGTCGTACTGCCTTTAATTATCGTCCCGCTTGTCCTTGCGGAAACGGCGTCTTATTTTCAGGCTGTAAACGGAATTACCCGCCTTGCAAGGGAGCTTTTAGGGTTTAAATTGGGAGAACTGGAAAAATTCGCGGACAGCCAATGGTCGCTTTTAGTTGATAATAATTTTGCGGGAAGGCCGGAAATGGTTGACGCGGCAAAAAAAGCCGTGCAGCAGTACGGGCGCAGCATCCTTTTAAGCGATACCGAAATTATCTTTGCGGTAGATAATGCCGGAAAATCGGCAATGTCCACTTACGGGGACGGTTCCGGAAAGGAACTATTGCCTTCCGAGGAAAAGCCGTTATTGCAGCTTCTTGGCAGTGAAAAACAGGGACTGCAAACCGCCGTTATAGGCGGCGAAAAGCGAATTTTTCAATCTTTCTATTTTACCCCATTTGACTGGTATATTTTAATCAGCGAAAAAGAGCAGGTGTTTTACGCTGACGCGAAATTAATTACCGTACAGACAATTATCACATTGAGCGCCGCGGTCGCCGTCGCCGTGATTATGCTTATCATTGTTACAGGCCGCCTGACAAATCCCTTAGGACGGGTTGTTAAAACAATGGAATCGATAATTGAAACGGCTGATCTTTCGTCCAAGGTTGAAGTTGAGTATAATGACGAAACCGGCATTCTTGCGCAGACGTTCAATAACATGACGGGAGAATTGGACAGGGCGTATTCGCAAATAAAACGTTATGCGTTTGACGCTGTTCTTGCCGGTAAAAAAGAAGAACGCATCAGGCAGATTTTCCAGAAATATGTGCCGAATGACGTAATTGAACGCTTCTTTGCCTCCCCCGAAAAAATGCTTGTCGGCGACAACCGCAGGCTTTCAATACTTTTCTCCGACATCCGCTCCTTTACTACAATCTCCGAAGGTATGGCTCCCGATGATTTGGTCAACTCCCTTAACCGCTATTTTTCGGGGCAGGTAGACATTATCTACAACAGGAAAGGAATTGTAGATAAATACATCGGCGACGCCATCATGGCTATCTGGGGCGCCCCCGAAAAACACGAAGACGACGCGTTACAATCGGTTTTATCGGCTCTTGAAATGACAGACGCTGTTTCCAAATTCAACGAAAACCAGCGCAAACTTGGAAAGTGTGAATTTAAAATCGGCGTAGGGATTAACTACGGCGAAGTTACTGTCGGCAATATCGGAAGCGAGCGCAAGATGGATTATACCGTAATTGGGGACGCGGTAAATTTAGCGTCGCGGATGGAAGGACTGACAAAAACCTATCACTCTGAAATATTGATTTCAGAAAGCCTGTTTGAGGAATTGCGAAAAACGTCACCTAACGCAGGATTAAATTACAGGCTCCTTGACACTGTGGCTGTAAAGGGAAAGACCAAGGGAGTGAGAATCTTCACGATAAAAAGAACGCTGTCGCCATCGGAACAAAAAGCGTGGCCTTTGCATAACCAGGGAATGAAACTCTATTATTCATGTTCTTTTACCGAAGCGGCGCAAAAATTTAAGGAAACGCTTGAAGCTTTACCCGATGATTTTAACGCGGACAATCTCTATAAAAGGTGCGTTGAATACGCTTCTTCTCCGCCGCCGGCCGACTGGAACGGCGTAGAAGTAATGAAAACTAAATAACCGGAGGAGTTATGGGCAAATACATTCTTTCACTGGATCAGGGGACTACGAGTTCACGGGCGATTCTTTTTGATCATGAGCAAAAAATTACCGCGGTAGAGCAAAAAGAGTTTTCTCAAATTTATCCGCGCGAGGGCTGGGTGGAGCATGATCCGATGGAAATATTTTCCACCCAATACTCCGTGATGACGGACATTATCGCAAAAACGAATATAAAGGAGAGTGATATTGCCGCCATCGGAATAACTAACCAGCGTGAGACGACAATTCTTTGGGATAAAAATACAGGCAAGCCGATTTTCAATGCCATAGTGTGGCAGTGCAGAAGAACGTCGGAAATAGTTTATTCTCTTTTAAAAGAAGGATTTGGCGAGCATATAAAAAAAACTACTGGTCTTATTCCCGACGCTTATTTTTCAGGGACTAAAATTAACTGGATACTTGATAATGTGCAAGGCGCGAGGGAGAAGGCGCAAAATGGCGAGATACTTTTCGGCACTGTTGATACATGGCTAATCTGGAAATTATCGGGCGGCAAAGCTCACGTAACGGATTACACAAACGCAAGCAGAACGATGCTCTTTGACATTCATAAACTTGATTGGGACGACACCCTTCTTGAAGCCCTTGATATTCCGCGCGCCATGCTTCCGCAGGTAAAGCCGTCGGGCGCGATGTTGGCGTACGCTAATCTTAACGGCGTTGAAATTCCCATTGCTGGGGACGCGGGCGATCAACAGGCGGCGCTTTTCGGGCAGTGCTGTTTTGATAAAGGAGACACAAAATGCACTTACGGCACAGGTTGTTTCCTGTTAATGAACACGGGTACAAGCTCCGTCGTCAGCGGGAACGGGCTTTTAACCACCATTGCCGCAGGCTTCAACGATGAAGTGCAATACGCGCTTGAAGGTTCAGTCTTTACAGGAGGCGCCGTTATTCAATGGCTTAGGGACGAATTGCGTATTATTACAGACAGCGCGGACAGCGAATATTTCGCGGGAAAAGTAAAGGATACCGGCGGCGTTTACCTTGTTCCCGCTTTTACCGGTCTTGGTGCTCCGTATTGGGACATGTATGCGCGGGGCTGCATAATTGGGATCACACGCGGAACAAAAAGGGCGCACATTATAAGAGCGGCGCAGGAATCTATCGCCTACCAGGTAATGGATCTTTTGAACGCCATGGAAAGCGATCTTGGCGTAAAAATAAAAGAGCTAAAAGTTGACGGCGGGGCGAGCAGGGATAAATTTCTTATGCAGTTCCAGTCTGATATGTGCCATGCGGCAATTGTGCGCCCTGTTATTAGGGAGACAACCGCTCTTGGAGCGGCGTGTCTTGCCGGAATCACTGTCGGATTCTGGAGAAACTTGAATGAGGTAAAAAACCGCTGGCGGCAAGATACTGTTTTTACCCCTAAAATTGACAATGAAAAGCGTGAAAAACTAATTATTGGCTGGCATAAAGCTGTGGAAAGAAGCCGCTCTTGGGCTTGATATTTTGTTTATTTTCTGTTAAATATTGGTTAAGTCATGAAGTACTTCAATCCTGCGAATTTAGCCGTAATTGCGTGTCCCGGCGGGGAAATTTTCGCTGATGAGGTAATTCAACATCTTCATCGTAAATACCATAATAGCCGCAAACAGACTGTAGAAGACATTTCAAAACGTTACAATATGAGCGCGGATCAGGTAGATCTGCAAATTGAGCTTATAAATAAGATTGTCGCGCGGGGAACTGCGTCGCAAAGCGGCTCTGTAAAAAACAGCGCCCCCTTTAAAATTCCCGTTAAATTTTCACTGTTTCCCAACGGTGAAATAAAATCTGAAATTCAAGAATCAATCCGCGGCAAAGACGTGTATATTTTTCAAGATGTGGAAAACCACTACCCTGTAAAATTTTCAGGCGAAATTGTAAATAATCTGTCCATAAATGATCATTTAATGACTATTTTTGTCACGATTGACGCGGTTCATCAGGCGGGAGCGGAGCGTATTACCCTTGTAATACCGAATTATCCTTATTCGCGCCAGCACAAGGCAAAGGGAAGGGAAGGGCTTACCGCGAGCAGAATCGGGAAAATTCTTGAAAGCCTTGGAGTAGACCGCATTATTACGCTGGATATTCATTCCAGGGATATTATGAATATTTTTAACGACCTACGCCTTGAAAATCTTCATGCCAGCTATCAAATTATTCAAACTCTTATCAATATGGATGATATTCTAAACGATGATTTTGTCGTTGTTTCCCCGGATACCGGCGCGGTAGACAGGAATAAATTTTACGCGTCCGCGTTAAAAAAGCCGTTGGCGTTGATTTACAAGGAAAGAGACTATTCAAAAATGTCAAAGGACGCTACCCAGTCAAATATTTCGCAAATACGCCTGCTTGGCAATGTAAGGGACAAAACAGTCTTCATGGCGGACGACATTTTAGGGACAGGCGGCACTTTGATAAAAGGAATGAAGCACCTTAAAGAAAACGGCGCGCGCAGAATTATCTGCGCTATCAGCCTGCCTCTTTTCTCAGGCAACGCCATTTCCCATTTTGATGAAGCGTACAGTGAAGGACTTTTTTACCGCATTATCGGGACAAACGCCGTCTATCAGGAAGAAGTTGTAAAGCGCGAATGGTACGTCAACGTCAATATTTCGCGTCTTTTTGCTGATGTAATTTCCCGCCTTCATCAAAACCAGTCAGTTTCAGGCCTTCTTGACAACGCCGGCATAATAAACCGCCTCCTTTCCAAAAAAACCGAACTCCAAAACGAACTTCCCTTTACTCATACTTAATCGCAATTATTTTACCACGAACCAACACGAACCAACACGAACGGATTTGAGGTTACCACCGATAAATGCGTAAGACGAGAGTGTAATATTTAGGGGGTTTTTGTCCGTTATCTTATCGTGAAGCTCACGCTTAGCCTTCGGACAAAAACCTTAAAATTTATCCGCTCTTTTTTACGATAATCAATGTAGTTAACGCTAATCCTTCTTGGTTCGTGTTGGTTCGTGTGGTTCGTGGTAGATTTCTTCGTTCTTTCTTGTGGTTCGTGGTTAAAAAATAATAGCGAATTCTTATTCACATAATAAAAAAACCGTGTTTAGGGGACACGGTTTTTGATAAAATAATTGGAAAAATATTTTATTTTTTTGATTTGGTTGGTTTCTTTGCTTTAGGTTTGGCTTTAACGGCGGTCTTCTTGGCGGCTGGTTTTTTAGCGCCTGCTTTTTTTACAACAGTTTTTTTCTGTTTGGCGTATTTGCGGTTCAGATTGGCTTGGTATTCGCTGCAAGCCGCGCATAAAATGTAGCCTTTCTTTACCTTGCCTCCGCATCTGGGGCATTTCCCTTTTGAAATACGATCGTTGTACCTTTCTTTCCGCTGTTCGTTAATTTCATCTCTGTGCGCTTCGCGATACCTTCTCTGCCTCTCCCTGTTTGCCAGGCGTGTCTTTGCATCAGTCATATACCTTCTCCTTTTTATGTGATATATTTATATAAAAGTATAGCGCATAGTAATTTTTTTGTCTATAGTTATTAATTAAATTTAGTAATAAAGGTATTATATGTCTGTTTTTTATATTTTAGACGCAAGAACTAAATTGTTTTTTGTTTTACTTCTTACCCTTCTGATTTTTTTTATTAATAATCTTATTACCGCCGTTTGTTTGACGCTGTCATTTATTATTATTCGTTTTACGGCGGGAATACCGCCTAAAGGTTTTCAATACTTAAAAAATCTAACATTGTTAGCGGTTTTTATTATTTTCATTCAGACGCTGTTTGGTCCCGGTGAAACATTCATCTTAAAGCCTCTTTTTCCCGAGTCGTTTCCGTTTTTTGGCGGCGCAGGTTCCTTAAAATGGGAAGGATTTATCCTTGGTATTGTGATTGTATGCCGTCTTATCGCTTTAATACTGCTTTTGCCCATATTGACGCTGACGACAGAGCCTTATCAAATAGAGATGGGGCTTTGCGCTCTTGGCGTTAATTATCGCGCCTCTTTTGTAATAACTGCGGCGATAAACCTAATTCCGTCTTTTAAGGAGGAGGCTCTCCTAATAATGGATGCGCAAAAATTGCGGGGAATGCGCAAATTTGGAATAAAATCCTATATAACCATGCTTGTCCCGCTGATGTTAGGCGCAATGCGTAAGGCGCAAACGTCTTCGATTGTGATGGATTCCAGGGCGTTTGGAGTTTACAAAACTAGAACATGGCTTGAAAAACCAAAAATGAAGAGTTTGGATTTTTTCTTTATCACGGCCAGTGTTGTTTTTTTTGTAATTATGATGTTTATTAATTTTACTTTTAAAACCTTATATTGAGCGTGAAGAATGTGCGTAATCAGACTGGATAATGTCAGTTTTAAATACCCCCGCGCCAAAAGTTACGCGCTTACCGCGATAAATTTATCCGTGTTTGAAGGAGAATTTCTCGCCGTAATGGGCGAGAACGGAGCGGGAAAAACCACTTTCTGTAAGCTGCTTAACGGTATTATTCCCCACCTTAGCGGCGGACAGTTATCAGGAACGGTTACAGTTGACGGCGCGGATACTGTAAAATCCTCTGTCCCGCAGTTGGCTCTTAAAGTCGGGATGACGCTTGATGATCCTGACGCGCAGCTTTTTACGTCGTCTGTCCGTTATGAAGCCGCTTTTGGACCGCAAAATATCCTTTTACAGCCGCAAGAAATCGAAAAAAGAGTGGACTTTGCTCTTCGCGCCGTCGGGCTTGCGGGTTTTGAAGACAGAGCGCCTTCAACTCTTTCAGGCGGCGAAAAGCAGAGGCTGGCTATTGCCGCAGCCCTTGCGATGAAAGGGAAGGTACTGGTTCTTGATGAACCGCTGTGCCGCCTGGATACTGAAGGAGCGCAAGAAGTAATGTCCGTCTTAAACGAACTGCGTAAGAATGAAAAAATAACAATAATTATGGCAATGCACGAAAGCGCAAAAGCGGTTGAATTCGCCGACAGGGTTTGTGTACTTAAAAACGGAAAAATTGCCGCGCTTGATACCGCTGATAATATTTTTTCTAACAGAGATTTGTTGGAAAATAACGGCATACAGCCCGTTACCGGTAATTCTAAAAATTTTTTGCCGCAAAAAGTTTCTTGTGATAACCCTGTGATCGATATAAAAAATCTTTGTTTTTCGTATTCAAACGGTTCTGGGATAAAAAATATCAATCTGTCAATCGCGGAGAACGATTTTATAGCCATAATGGGCGATAACGGTTGTGGAAAAACGACGCTGCTTAAATGTATTACAGGCCTTTTACGCCCGTGCACGGGGGATATTTTTATTCGCGGCAAAAATACAAAGGAACTTTCAATCAGTGATATTTCCAAAGAAGTGGGATTCGTTATGCAAAATCCCGATACCCAGCTTTTTACCGATTCTGTTTACAAAGAAGCCGCTTTCGCGTTAAAAAACTTGCGTCTTTCAAAAATAGAAATAAAGCGGAGGGTAGAGTCTGCGCTGGAAATTGTAGGTCTTAACAACGCGGACGCTTTTCCTCCCGCATTAAGCAGGCAGGATCGAACAAAGACTTTAATTGCGTGTGTTCTTGCGATGACTTGTAAAATAATAATTTTTGACGAAGTTGACGTTGGCAATGATTACTGCGGCAGCTTAAAAATTATGAATATTGCCCGCGAACTGCATTCAAAGGGCTTTACAATTATTTTTATTACGCATAACATGGGTTTGGCCGGCGATTATGCACACAGACTGATTAAAATGGAAAAAGACGGGATTGTATTTGATGGAAGACGGGAAGATTAGCAAAAAAAAATATTTCACCATTCACCCCGCGGTTGTCAGCGTTTGGGCAGCCGTTATCGCGGCGGGACATTTATTGCCTACTATTCCAATCATGGGAACAGGCGGGACATTTTCTTTATCTACGGTGCTTTATCCGCTTTCAGGAATATTTTTTGGCCCGTTAGCCGGAGCGCTTTGTTCTGCGGCGGGTGGTTTTATCGGCTCATTAATTGCGCCTTACACGGCATGGATGGGGCTTGGCACTTTTATCGTGGGAACAACCACCGCTTTTACAACCGGTTGTATCGCGTGGGGAAAATGGCCGCCTGTAGCCGTCAGTTCAGCCGGAAATTTTATCATCAACGGCGGGATTATCGTATACATTACAGGAACGATTCTCTGGTTTACTCAGGAAATAGGCAGAAGTGTTATGCGCCTGCCACTGTTTTTTTACGGAATAGGTTTTGTCGTTATGATAATAGCGGTTATTTTCTCGCGGCGGATGTTCATCTGTAAAAATCAATGGATAAAATTAATCGCTGTCTGGCTATGTACTTTCAGCGGTCTTATAGGAGGAGCGACAGTGGGGAATTTTTTCTCTCTTGTATTGTACAAACAGCCAAAAGAAATCTGGATGATACTTACATTTACCGCTCCCATTGAACGCGCAATTTTTGCCTCCGCGGCGGCGCTTGCAGGTACGCCCCTGCTTTCAGGATTAAATAAAATCGGCATTTTTACAGGCCCTCAGACTGAATCCGATGAAAATGGAGTACCTCATGAAAATTGATTGTCATGTTCACGTAACGCCGCCCGATATTATCGCGAACTGGGAAAAATACACCGAAAAAGAGCCGTACTTTTCGTTGATTTCGCACAGTAAAGTAAACAAATTTGCGACGGCGGAAGACGTAGTTTCTGTAATGGAGAAAGACGGTTTTGATAAAGCAGTAATTTTCGGTTTTGGTTTTAACGACATAGGCTTGTGCCGTTATGTGAATGATTATGTAATAGAAAAGACAAAACAGTTTCCCGAAAAACTGACAGGCTTCGCAGTCGTCCCACCATGTAAAGAGGCGGCAAAAGAGATAGAACGCTGTTTTAACAACGGCCTTAAAGGCGTGGGCGAACTTTTTCCGGAAGGGCAGAGCATTGACCTTGTTAACGAAAAGGAAACCGGCGGATTAGCAGGCGCTTGTAAAGAACTTGGTATTCCGTTACTCCTCCACACAAACGAAACCGTCGGTCATTATTACCCGGGAAAAACAAATATACAAATGCAGGACATTGAAAAATTTATTCTTAACAATCCCGACCTAAAAATAATCCTCGCCCATTGGGGCGGCGGGATATTTATCTACGAGACAATGAAAGAAATCAAGGCAAGTTTCCGTAATGTGTACTATGACATCGCCGTCACCCCGTATCTTTTCGATGAGCGAATTTATCGCGCCGCAAAAGCGTTAGGTTTATGCGAAAAAATTCTCTTTGGCAGCGACTTCCCTATTCTGCCTCCCTCCCGTTACATTAAGGGACTAAACTACAGCGGCCTTCCCGAAGATGACATAAACCTGATACTAGGTAAAAACGCGCAAATATTACTGAAGTTATAGGAAAAATTTCTACCACGAACCACACGAACCAACACGAACAACGACAAGCCTTGAGCTAAAAGTTCGTGGTGTTCGTGTGGTTAGTGGTAAGAATTCTTAGAATCAAGTAGTAAAATTAATTTTTAAGATGTATAATTAAGATATGGCAAAAATAAAGCTAATACTCGTTTTTATGTTGTTTAATATTTTTCATCCGTTTAGCGCGAGATGTGAGATTTTTGAGTATAAACATATACAGGGAGCGAGGTACAGGATACTTTCTGTTGTTGATGAGGCGGTTTTTTTTAATGGGGTTTTAAGTTATCGCGCTGAAATACTTAACCGTATCGCGGTGGAGGTGACTGGGGTAAAGGACGGTAAGGGGGAGCATAAGGCGACATTTCAAACTTCTGAAAGGATAGTTTTTGATTCCGCAAACAAAGTGCAGGCAAACTCGAGTTTTGCCTGGTCAAGGGAATATGAGTCGGTTTTTGTGCGGGATAAACTTGGATACCTTACAATAGATCCAAAGTATTATATGCCGGTTGTGCGTAACGTGCCTGTGTTTCCTGACAAGAATTTAAATTTAATGGACAAGTGGAGTGCCGAAGGTTACGAGATACACGATTTTAGGGACTCGTTTGGAATACAGGAGCCGTACCGAATACCGTTTATCGCGAATTATGTCTATGTGGGACAGCGTGAATGGAAGGGAAAAAGTTATCCGGCTTTTTCCGTAAGTTATAAAATAGCTTCAAGACCTCAAATAACGCAGGGTCATGTTTATCCTGTGCGTATAATGGGCGATTTTGACCAGATTGTTTACTGGGATCATTCTCTTGGGCAGGAGATCGCATACGAAGAAAGTTTTCGCATGACTTTTGAAATGTCAGACAAAAGAAAAATAGAGTTTCGCGGGACGGCGCAGGCTGAGTTTATAGAATCTGAGGAAATGAACAAAGAAAAACTTGTAGATGAAATAAAAAAAGAAATAGACCGCCTTAAAATTCCTGATGTTGACGTCCGCGCTGTTGATGAGGGCATTTCTTTAACCCTTGAAAATATCCAGTTTGTCGCCGATTCGGCAAAAATGCTTCCCGGCGAACTGGGTAAACTTGAAAGGATCGCCGCGATTTTAAAACGCTATCCGGACAGAGATATTATTATAAGCGGTCATGCCGCTTTGGCGGGATCAAAAGATTATCTTCTTAAACTTTCACAGGAACGGGCAAAGTCGGTGGCGGATTATTTTCTCGCGAACAATGTCCGTACAGCAGACCGTATGGTAATTCGCGGATACGGCGCTGATATGCCGATTGCGGATAATAAAACCGAAGAAGGTATGCGCAAGAACAGAAGAGTGGAAATTACCATTCTGGAAAATTAGCGGAACATTTAAAATATGCCGTCTTCGCAGGGAATTAACAGTTTTCTTTTTAAACTAAACAACGCCATGGATCGTTTTATTCCCGTGATGACTCCCATGTCCGTCGCGCTTGGTTTATTTCTGCCAAATCTTTTTCTGCCTCTGCGCCCCTATGTTATTTTACTGTTCAGTATTATGACGTTTTCAGGCTCTCTTAAACTGACCGCCGTTGAATTGGGAATAGCCGTTAAAAGCCCCGTTCCTATCCTGCTTTTCTTTTTTTCAAGCCACATATTGATGCCGACAGCTGCTCTTTTTTCATCTTCAGTTTTTTTTAATAATCCCGATATAGTAGCAGGTTTTATCCTTCTTTTTACAGGCCCTACCGCCGTTTCCGGCTTTATCTGGTCGTCGATTTTTAACGGAGACAAGGCATTGGGTCTTTCGCTAATCCTCCTTGACACCCTGCTTGCCCCGCTTGTCGTTCCGGTGACTCTTTCAGTCTTTTTAGGGACAAAAATCGCTATGGACATGAGCGGTATTGCCGTCTCCCTGATTTTTATGGTCGTGGTTCCCACGATAATAGGCGTCGCGTTAAACGAAACAAGCAAGGGCGCGATACCGCAGAAAATATGTCCGTATCTTGATCCTCTTGCCAAATGCTGCCTGATGCTTGTTATTGCGGCTAACTCGGCGGCAATAGCCCATGTAATACGGTTTAATGATCCTTTAGTTTGGGGCGTTACGCTTCTTTGCGTTGTTTTAACGATTACGGGGTTTCTGCTCTCAAGGCTTAACGGTATTGCGGCGCGTTGTAATTATGAAAAAAGCGCCGCCCTGATTATTGCCGGCGGATTAAAAAATAACAGCGCGGTTATGACAATCGCCGTAACATTTTTTCCGGAAGCCGCTGTTCTTCCCACATTGATGAGCATTATTTTACAGCAGACAATAGCCGCGACAGTAGGCAAATTTCTTATTCGCCGAATTCAAAACGCAAAACAGATTCATCAAGAATAAAAACAACTTTGCCTTGCGACAACAGGCGGCGGTTTTCTTCGGAAGAAATAATTACAAGCGCGTCGCTTCTTTCGATGATAAGGTCTGTAGGTTTAATTCCGAATACGCCGCGGGCAAAAATGCGCAAAGGCCTGTCTCCCACGATTTCACGTAATTCATCGGATAGGCCGGAAGGGTTGTTTTGAAAAATATTTTTTACCGCTGAATAGCGTACCATTGCGGCGTTTTGCGTCTGCGATTGGGATTCCAGCATATAGCGTTCATAGATAAGGTTCATTTCGCTGTCCCAAATTTTTGGAAACAGGCAGGGAACGGGCATTGCGGTATTTTTAAATCCAAAAACAGGGAGTTCGTCCACGGCGATAATTATTATCCCTGTGTACCGCGCCGTGGAAATAGGGTTTAATGTCCTTAAAACGGGAGAGGGGCGGTTATGACGCAAAAGAAAAGCGCTGATGCTTGAAATAGAAATTTTTATTGACGTTGTAATATTTTTCATGTCATGCGAAAGGGCGGGAGATGTTAAATTTGCCCCGCGGGCGATTGCTTCTATTTGCATAAGGTTTAGTTCACCGCGGTCAACAAGGTCAGCCATTGTGGAAGAAGAGTCAACCTGTAAACCCAAAAGGCACGGCTGTATCAGGCTTAAGTAACTTGAGTTTAAAAGAGATTCTCCCTGGGTTCTTCCCGACGGAAGTTTTACTCCCGACTGGGCGAGGTCCAAAGAAGCAACCGCGTTAATCCGTAAAGTGTCCCACTCTACAGCGCCGGAAATACCTGTTTTTGGCTGTCCAAAAACACCAATAACAGGGAAGAAAATCAGGGTTAATAATATCAGTTTTTTCATAATTTCTATTCTACTATTATCGGCACTCTAATGGTTCTTCCTTCGCGTAGAATATCATTTAACCTTAGCCCGTTTGCCTCCGCCAGAACCTGGGCGTCAACCCCGTATTTTCTGCTCAAAGACCAGAGAGTTTCGCCTTTTTGCACTACATGGGTTCCCGTGAAATTCGACGGCGCCGTTACAGGCGTACTTTGCGGCGGGGGCGTGTTTCCAAGTGCCGGAATTATGATTGTTTCACCGATTCTTAATAAACGTTTGGAAATACCGGGATTGTTCTGTTCAATAATGTGGACGGATGTGCCGTAATACCTTGACATCGACCATAATGTGTCCCCCTGGCGGACTATATGGTAATGGTAGCGCAGCAGTTGTAAATCTTCACTTTCAAGGGCGTCCGTAATTTTTTCATGATAGATTGTTGGGACTTTTAACCGGTAATCGCTCTCAGCGGGGCTTATCCCGTACAGCAGTTCAGCGTTAAGGCTGCGTAATAGTTCTCTGGAAACGCCTGTTTCGTTTGCAAGAATATCGATGGAAATCTGGCGTTTAAGCGTAATGGCTGTCCAGTCGATTTTTTCATGCCAGATATTAATGCCGTATTTTCTTGGCTGGGAAATAATATAGCTTGCCGCGATTAATTTTGGCACATAGTGCAGAGTTTCCGGCTTTAAATCGTTTTTTTTGACAAGTTCCCAGTAATCGTTCCTGCCTGTTCTTTTTACCGTTTTGTTAATTGCGCCAAGTCCGCAGTTATATGCCGCAAGCGCGAGTTCCCAACTGCCAAGCGTTCTGTAATTTTCTTCCAGTTTTAGCAGGGCGGCTATTGTTGATTTTTCAAAATCGCGCCGTTCATCTAAAAATTCCGTAACCCTTATGTTATACGGAGAGATGCTGTTCAGCATAAATTGCCAAAGACCCATAGCGCCCGATTTGCTTCTTGCCGTTATTATAAAACCGGATTCAACAACGGGAAGATAAGCCAGTTCCGGCGGCATATTCCGCCGGGCGATCTGCTCTTTGATAAACGGCATGTAAAGACTCCCTCTGCTTAAAACTGCGTTAAGATTGGCAATCCCGCGCGGACTTGAGTACTGTTCGATGTAACGCTGCGTTAAAGGCTGTTCAAGGGCCGTGTCTGTAATCAGCGAATTTTCAGCGGGCGTAAAAATCATTGAAGCGGCTGCTGGAGGGAGCGGCAGCGCTGGATCGGGAAGCGTGCTTCGCATAGGCCTTTCTTCAGCCTGAGCCAAAGTTAAATTGACTGAACAGAGCAACAGAATAAAGAATTTTCCCCAGCCGCGTTTTTGCGCTTGTAAGCTAGATATCCTGAAAATACTCAAAATTTTTCTCCGTAGTAAATTCCCGCCCATTCCCATCTTCCGTGAATTTCAGGGTCCTGCGGGAAATAAATCTTTCTGAAGTACAGATACCATGTATTAAGCGAAAATGACCAGCCGATTGTTCTTAAAAAAGCTTCGGTTGAATTTGAAGACGCGTCCAGAGTGGGGCTATATTTGATAAGGTTGCCGGACATAAATTGGGCAAGATTAAATTTGTTTAGTCCAATATCGTCGGTTTCTACCTGCTCCCATGAACGGGCAAAAAAGCTCACCTTTGTCTGGTATCTCGTGAGCATACTGGCGCTGCCGGCTTCCAGGGCGTCTACGACCGCGTTTCTTAACGCGTTAAGGCTTTCAAATGTCCAATCTTTCTGAGACCTGCTAAAATCCACCTGGTTTTTCGCGTATTGATCGGCTTGTGGAAAACCGGGGATTATTGTCCCGGTGTAGGGCAGGTAATTTGTATATGCCGCAATTGCGCCGTTCCAGTCTCCGGCGCGTTCGCACGCCTGCCCAAGCATAAAATATGTGATTCCCAGATCGATTTTACCGGAGAATCTTGAAATTAGCTCATTATAGTACCAGATCTTGTGTTTTGGGTTATCAGTCTCATCGATAAGATGCCGCAGGCATACAAGGTGAATGGACTCGTCATTGATGATAAGGTCGGGATAATTTTTTAAAATCAAATCAAAATAAAGGGCGGCTATTTGCTCCGAGTCCCGCTGTATATACGCGTATGCAACCATTAGGAAATAGTAACCATTGTAAGGATCAGCCGGATTATTAATGGTTTTTTCGCTTAAAAAATGAATAAGCCTTTCATAATCTTTTAATCTTGCGAAACTTGTGGCAATTTCTCTTGTCACCGCAAATTCGCCGTCGCTTCCCGGTTCTTCAGTTTTTAACAAATTAAACAGTTCCGTAATATTTTTCCTGTCTTCTTTTGAGCCTGTAATATAATACGGGTTAATGCCGGAAGGCTCAAAATCGCATGACATTGTCATAAAAACCAGTAAAAATGAGAAACAAGTTAAAAAATCAATTTTTTTCTTAATATCCATTGTTAATGATAGTATCATTGTGTTAATATTTTGTATATGTGATTTATCCTTTTCTCCGGGAAAATTTTTTGTATTGGATAATTAATAGTGGTTTTAAAAATTTGGAATCGCATTCTTGTAATATTTTTTTTCGCGCTTGTTATTCTTTCCTGTAAATCAGGACCTGAGAAGCAGGAGTCCGTCGAGCAAAAAACGGAGACTCCAAAATATCAATCCGATACCGGCACACACCTTTCAGGCAGTCTTTCGGAGGAAATACGCGGCTTGACAGAAACGGGAATTTTGTCATCTATGTTGCAGGCGGTGGAATTAATTCGCAGCAGGGAATTAGGCGGCTCTGAATTTGGCCGCACAATGGCGGGCATCAATACGGTACTGATCAAGCTGATTTATCCCGATTCAAAGGCAAGGCTTCCGGTCGTTGATCTTCCGCAGACTTCAAATTATACCCGTATTATCAGGGATGCCGAGAAAGGCGTTTATGACCAGCCATCTCCAACCTCGACAGATTTTTTTGAGCATATTCTGCCCTATCTTGCGGTAAATGATCAAACAGATGCGCGGGTTCTTGCTGATATTTTAAAAGATCTTGAAACGGCGCAAACGTTAAAACCCAACTCTGTTTTACCGCCTCTGTTTCAGGGGTTTATACACGAGCGTGCGCTTCGGTACAGTCAGGCGGAACGTTTTTTCAGGCAGGCATATCAAATCTCCGACGAATGTTATCCTGCAAGGATAGGCCTTGCCCGCGTAAGAAGGATTGCCGGTTTTCCGCAGGAAGCGATAGATATTTTAAACGATCTTATTGTCCGTTACCCGGACAGCATGCAAATTAAAAGAGAACGCGCCATTAGTTATTACAGGAACCATGACTTGTCGCGGGCGCTGCCTGCCGTGGACGAGATTCTGCAGATTGATCCAAGAGACGGAGAAATCCTGTTGATTAAAGCTTCTATCCTTCTTGAGCAAGGGCAGTTTTCGCAGTCAAACACAACATTGGACAGTTATACTTCTATTAACCCAAACAACAGAACATATCTCTTTTTACGCGCCAGAATACAGGCTGAGGGAAACCGCAACCGCGATTCGGCGCTAAACTACCTTCGCTCGATTTTGCGCACTTCTCCCGATGACACGGAAGCCCTTATCTATGCCGCAGGTTTGCTTATGGATTCCCAGCGCCCGGCGGATCAAAACGAGGGCAGGGAAATGCTTGAGCGCCTCAGGCGGATAAACGGCTCTTCTATAGAAGTGTTAAGTTTAAGCCTTAGGGACGCCATTCAGCGCGAACAGTGGCAGGAGGCGCAGGGGTATTTAAACCGTATTCTTGCCGTCCGCCGCTCGGTTCAGGATCTAACGGACGCGTACAATGTGGAACGGGGGCTGGGTAATAACGCAAGGGCGCTTTCCTTTGCCCGCGAATTGTACGAGCGCGACAGTTCCAACCATGAATATTCCGCGATTTATATTTCCGCCCTGATTAATTCCGGCAGAAGGGACGAAGCGTCGCGCTTGCTGGAAAGCCGTATTAATTCCGCAAGCACAAGTCAAATAAAGAGCCGCTACTATTATCTGCGAAGCCGTTTACAGTCAAATCAGGAAGACGCCCTTGGCGATTTGCGTTCCAGTCTTTTTGAAGACCCCAGAAATCTGGACGCCATTATCGCCATGTTCCAGATTTATCACGACCGCCGCGAAGAACGCCGCGCCGTCTACTACCTGAAACAGGGGCTTGCCATCTCTCCAGATCATCCTGTTTTAAAACGCTACGAGAAAGAATACGCCTCGCTGTTAGGCAGAAATTAAGTTAACTTCCGCCATGCTCCCTAGAGTACTCTATTTAGCACATAATTATCAGCCAATACGCCTTTAATCGGCTTTCCTTTCATGTCCAATTGGATCAATCTATGTTCAACCACTTTATAGTAATTAGACACGTCTGTTGAATCGAGTATAATGATGTTCCCCGTATCATCCCATTTAAATTTTCCTGTCCATATAAATGGCTTGTCGCCTTTGCCAATGTATTCGTAACTCATCTGATAAGTCTGATCTTTGAAGAGTTCCATACTGACATTTATGCCGTCACAGTCGGCTGCCGGAATTGTACCTTCATAAACCCCGACCCAATCAACGCTGTTTTTTGCATTGTGTTGATTATCGATCCCCTGGGTTGAAAGACATGAGCCTAATGCTAATATAGTAATAGCCGCCATTAGAATAAAAATAAAAGTTTTTCTTTTCATATTTGTCTCCTTTGTGATAAGTATAACAAGAATTTTAGGTTATGGTAATAGATGTTTTGATGATTATGGAAGATATTTTACCACGAAGTGATATGAACAACGACAAGATATGTGCAAAAAGTTCGTGATGTTCGTGTGGTTCGTGGTAGAATTCTTTGTACTAAAGTACTTTCTTTAACACGTAATTAGCGGCCAAATTGCCTTTTATCAGTTTTCCTTCCATATCCAACTGGGTCAGCATATTTTTAGCTACTTTATAGAAACTGGGCGCGTCTATTATATCAATTATAATGATGTTTCCCGTATCATCCCATTTAAATTTTCCTGTCCATGTAAACGGCTCACGAACTCTGCCAATATATTCGTAACTCATTTCAAAACTCTGATCTTTGTTGAGTTTCATAGTGACATTTATGCCATCACAATCGGCTGCCGGGATTGTACCTTTATAAACACCTTCCCAATCAATGCTGCTTTGCGCATTACCGCATGAGCCTAACGATAATATGGCAATGGCGAGAATGAGAATAAAAATAAAAGTTTTTCTTTTCATATATATCTCCTCTGTAATAAATATAACAAAAAATAAAGGTTTAGGTAATAAGTATTTTGATGATTATGGAAGATATTTTACCACGAACCCGCACGAACCAAGAGGGAAGAATTTTTACCACGAACCACACGAACCAGCACGAACGAGAGAAAGAAATTCATCTTTAAACTTGGGTATCTGAAACCTTTTAAAATAGTTTAAAATAAACGTCCGTTTAAATTGAATGTTTTTTATTTATACAGAAAATGTCATTATTTTGAAATAATAGCAAAATCATTGTTTTTTGTCAATAAAAATCACAGAAAATACAATGCTTTTATTAATTTCTGACAAAAATTCTTATTAATCAATAATCAATTTATATTTTTTTAATAATGAAATTCTTTTTAAATTAAGCAAAGAAAACGGAGGTTTTTCTTATGCGGAAAAAAAGGTGTCTGATACAAGAGGAGTTTTACTATGAGATGGAATGCAAGAAATTTTAAAACACCATTGAGCGCGCCAATGAAAAAGATTTTTGCTATTGTTTTGTTTTTTGCAGCGCTGTCCGTTTTTGGACAGTCAAAAGAGGCGTCTCTGGATGACGCAATACAGAATGCCTCGCTGCAAATTCAAGACGGTTTAAAAAAAGGCTCAACTATTGTCGTGTATCAGTTTCAATCACATAATCCGCGGTTATCGGATTATGTTCTGAAAGAGTTATTTGACAAGCTTGTCAATTCACACAAATTTATCGTGCTTGACCGCGGCGCTCAGGAAGTTGTAAACGCGGAACTTGATTTTCAGTTCAATAAAAGCGCGGGCATGATAAGCGATGAAAGCCTTGCAAGCCTTACCAAAAGAATAGGGGCGGAGGCGATTATTACAGGCTCCCTGGATGACACCGGCAACGATTACCGTTTCAGAGTCAGGGTTATCGGGACAGAAACGATAGCGGCTGTTATTTCATATACGGTAAGCGTAAATAAAAACGACAAACGAATAGCCGGTTTTTCAAGCCGCCAGCCTGACACCGCCGAAAAAATAGGGACAGGCGCGTTAAACATTCTTTTTGGCCTTGGCTCGTATCTTGAGCGCGATATTGCGGGCGGCATTACAATTACAGCCGGTTACGCCGCTGCAGTGGGGCTTTTTGTTATTGAAGCGACCGCGCTTGACTGGGACAGTCCTGCTGTCGGCGTTCCTGCGACGGCGGGCGTCGTAGTAGCGGGATTGACGCTAGCATACGGCTTTGCAAGGCCTTTTATATACCACCGCGCACCGCGCATAACTGCCGTTATGGATAATACGCAATTCAAGATTGTTCAAACGCCTGGTTCCGGCAACGGCGCTTTGGCTTTTCAATTATCATATTCAATCAAATTTTAAGGGGGCGATAAAATGACAAAACGGCGGATATTTTTATTTATTCTGATAATGATTATAGGCGTAACATTTTTTGGCTGTGATTTGATGGCGACTCTTTTTCACGGGGAAAAGCCCGCAACTCCGCCCGTCACATATACAGTAACATTTAACGCTAATGGCGCAAGCGGGACGCCTCCCGAAGCGCAGACAGTCAATGACGGCGCGGTCATTATTCTTCCCGATAAGGGCGGGATGACTAGTACGGGAAACATTTTTGCCGGCTGGAATGAAAACGCAAGCGGCGGCGGCACGACATATTCCGTTGGAGCTTCTGTAACCGTTACGCGAAACATGGCTTTCTACGCCCAATGGCTTGACGGCTCGACGCCGCAATATACGGTTACCTTCAACGCAAACGGCGCGACAAGCGGGGCGGCTCCCGCTTCGCAGACAGTGTACAGCGGTATCAGCATCACTGTTCCCGGACAGGGAACTCTCGCGCACAGCGGGAAAACATTTGGCGGCTGGAATACGCAGAGCAACGGCGGGGGAACGAATTACGCGGTTGGCGCAACTTTTACTGTAACAGAAAATGTAACGCTGTACGCGAAATGGCAGAGTGCGGTTCAGTATACGGTTACTTATAACGCTAACGGGGCAAGCGGCTCCGCGCCTGCCAAACAGACTGTAGACCCGGGTACGGAAATAACTTTGCCGGGCGTGGGAAGTATGTCCAATATTGGGAAAACGTTTGAAGGCTGGAATACGCAGGCTAATGGCGGCGGAATAAGTTATGATGAAGGCGCGGCATATACCGTTAATGCAAACACTTCGTTTTATGCGCAATGGTTAAGTGTGCCTATTGAACCGCCGGGAGCGACGCTGGTGGAAAAGCTGGCGTATATCCGCAGCAATACCGGAGACGGGGTGGTGTATGACATTGTGGTTAATAATAATGAGTATATAGGACCTCAAACTGTTTCCACTATGGGCAGAAATATCACGGTTATTATTCATAGCGCGAGTTCGACTGATGTAAAAACCATACAGCTTGAAAGCCAGGGGCATCTTTTTTCTGTAGATACGAATATTACCCTAATATTGCAGAATATTGTGCTGAAGGGGATGAGTATTAATAACAAAGCGTTAGTTCTGGTTGGAAACGGTGGAAGATTGATTTTGAATACGGGAGCGAAAATTACTTTGAATACGAACGCCTCTTCATCAGAAGGTGGTGGTATTTATATAAATGGAGGCATTTTGGAAATTAATGAAGGAAGTGAAATAATAGGAAATAAAAGTACTAATAGTAGAAATTCTGGCGGTGGTGTTTTTGTTACAAATAGAGGTACTGTTACATTTCGTGGAGGTTTAATTAGTGAAAATAGATCTGAAGGTTATTATTCCTACAATGGTGGTGGTATATGGATCGAAGGAAATTCTACAGTAACCATGTCTGGTGGAATAATCTCAAAAAACTATGCTGGGGTTGGTGGAGGTATTCAAGTAGAAAATGGTTCCAGTTTTATCAAACGCGCTGTTTCGGGTTTTACAACAAGCGGAATTATTTATGGTGGAACAGGAGATAATGCAAATACAACATTAAGAAATGTTGGAAATGCTATTTACCGTAATTTTAGTACTAAAAAGGAGCGAAATTCCACCCTTGGTTACTACGATGAAATTTCAACTGTAACCGATGAGGGTTGGGAATAGACTAGGAAATGAGGAACAGGAAACGCCATTTTCTTATTCCTCATTGTTTTTTATAACGGAATTGTTAAAAAACAGCTTCATATGGAACTGGATAGATGCAAGGTGTTCAACACTATTGCGTATATAAAAGGAGATTGTTTTATGAAAAGATTGACACAAATTGCATATATTATTCTGCTGTTATTTACCATCTGCTATACCAGTTTTGCGCAAGCCGAACAAATCAATATTAAAATCCTTGGCGGCAGATTAGGTAGTAAACAAGCAAATCTAGAGGCTGCTCCTCAAGACTCAGATCCACTTAGTTTCGAAATAACAAGTACAACTGGCGGCGTTATATTTCAAGGGAAAGCTGTACCGGCAGGTAACGCCGTAGGGCAGCCGGTTAATATGCAATACGACCCGACCCAGACGGACGGTCGGCGTTTATCGCTGACTATTGGTAATACATCTTTAACAACGGAATTGTACGATTGGGAAATTATTCCAATCGCGCGTTTTGTAGAAAGCGGATTTAACGCTTGCTTTACTCTTTATGATAGAGCAGAAGGCCCTGAAGAAGTAGAAATAAATAAACAATATAAAAAAGAAGGTGAGATATACTGGGCTAATTTCCATCCGGCTTTTGGCGATACATTAATCGGGCTTAATTTGTTCTTTGTAGATGCTATGCTACTTAATCCACTTATTATGCAGAATTCGGACAAAGCATTCGCCAATCAAATACCAGGTTATCACATAACATGGCGAAGTGAACGAAAATTTGTTACTGGGTTGACGCGGAAACCTTTTGACTTGTTTCAAAAATTGATAAAAGAACAGAAGGAAATTAAAAGCTGGAATAGTTATATTTATACCGACTACGGGACGGAGATAAGCTACCGAATAGAAAACAAACGGATAATATTCAATGGAGTTCCGACATATATTTTTGTTAAAAACAACCATGCAAATAAAACAGTAACCGTAGCCAAAGAATTGAATGAATACATTATTGCAAATCATAATATTATTTACGATTTAAATCCTACAGTTTACCGCTGTGCAGAAAAAACAGCACAATGGGCGGCGTTTTTCCGTATGGTAAAAACTGAATATCCTCAAATATGGAAGTTGTTTTTCAATCAAATTGCCGGTATCGAAGTAGTTCCGAAAATAGAAACACCTCGGTACTGGCTGCCGTTGGAAAAAATGGATTAGAGGCTTTATGTTTTATCATTCATTTCCCAGAAAAAAAGAAAATCAAGACAGCATAAAAAAAGGTCTTGCCATTCTTGATAGTTTTTTAAAAAACGGAATTCTTCTGGTCCCAGAAATCATAATGTATCAAAGAGAAATGAAAGATAAACAAATGCCTCTTAAAAAATACTACATTGTACAAAGCCGATTTTGTCTAACCCAAATAGACATAAGCGAACTAAAAGCCCACGAAAACCATTTCGGCTGTTTTCACCTTGAATTTACTAACGATAATGTCTATGCGCTTGGCGCAATACCGGTATTTTATCTGCCAAGAACCGAGCCGGATACAACTAAATTACCTTTGAAAAAACTCGCCTCCAATTATGTTTATATGCTTATAGAAATGCAGACTCTTTGCGAAAACATTTTAAGTTTATATGAAATAATTAAAAACAAGTCAGACAGGGAAAACGTAACGGTATTTGAAAAAAAGGAGACAAAATATAAGCGCTCTTACAATGTAAACGCGAAACAGATAAGCGACGTTCTGGATATGATTACTCTGAACATTGTCCCGAATCCCGCCAAATCCAATGAACGTAAAAACGATATTGAAACATATATGAATACCACAATTGGAACATTAAAAGGCATAGGTTCATTGTTTTACCCAACCGACAAAGACTATGAAGGTAAACATGAAGACTTATACAATTTTCGTCAGAGGGAGTGGCGAATTACCGCAGGTATCACTATAAATGGACAACGACTTGACAGGGAACTTACTATCGACGAAAAAGACGCTTTATTAAAATTCGACTCTGTTTTTTATGGAAAAAAATTTACCTACGCCAACTGGGAGGAATTAAAAAGGGTAGATGGTTGTTTTTATATTCAGCAAGGTATATGCGAAATCGTACCTGAACAGGAACAGAAAACCAAAAAAGAAAGCATTAAATTAAAACCTGTACAAGAATTTGTTAGTAGAATTATCGTGCCAAAAGAAGCATTGAACGATGCTAGAGCCATTGCAGAACAAAATCATTTTGATCCTACTCGTATTGTTGATTTTGATCACGCTTGAGTGACAGTCACCACAATGTAATGTATGGCACCACCGTCAATACATTCTCCGTGATCTTCTGACGATACTCATTAACGAAAGTATATCTACAACATTACGCATTACTAATTTTATTATTACAATTCGGCTATAGTTTCCGAAGAGAGACCAGTAACAGCCTGTATCTGTTCCGCCAAAAAGCCCATTGATTTCATGTTTCTGGCAATGTCAAGACTTGCTTTCTGGTAGGTTTCTTTTAAATCGGAATAGAATTTATCTATACCTTGTATGGCGTGAAGATGCATGGCGCTTGACTGAAAATGAAAAATTTTTTGAAGAATTTTTACCACGAACCCGCTAAACAAACGCACGGCGCAGCCGTGTAGTTCAATAATGCCGCATAGCGTAGCACCAATAAATGCCGCTGTTTGTTACAAAGCAAGGGAACCTTTAGGTGACCGACAGTGCGAACGAACCAACACGAACATTGGCGTAAGAATTTCACACAAAGATCACAAAGAGACAAAGGACACGAAGGGATAAGAGGGGGTGCTGAAAGCTATCTATAAGATTTACGGTAAGATAGCGGACAAAAACCCCTTCCCCCCCCTCCGTGATCTTTGTACCTTTGTGTTCTTGGTGTGAAATTTTTCGAATTAAGTATTAACAGGAGCCGCGCCTGATTTGGGTTTCCTTCGGCGGCGTTTACGTTTGGGGGCGGGCTTGCCTTCTTCCGCCGCGGGTTTTGGCGGCGTTCTTTTAATTGTTATTCCTTTGGCGGAAAGAAATTTTTTAACGGCGTATTCAAGTTCAAAGCGCGGCGGATTCATGGGCATGACAAAGGTTAACGCCTCAACGTCAGTCACCACAACATAATGTATGATACCAAATGCTTAAATGTTTAGCACCTAAAATTCATAGTAGTCTGTAATAACTAAATATTTACAAAGCATTATTCCTAAATTTTATCTCGCAGAGGCGCAGAGGACGCAAAGTTGTTATTCGAAATATTATCGTTATATCTTCGTGATCTTCGTTTTAAAGATAATATATCTTGTATAACGAAAATCTATCGGACAAAAGCTCTGCGTTCTTTGCGCCTTCGCGCCTCTGCGTGAGGTCTTATTGTAAAGTATTAATTGTTACAGAGTAGCAGTGTCGTCAAAAATTTGCGGCAATAAATCCAGCGCAGGTACAATAATCTGCGGAGTAAAAGTTCGTGCTGGTTCGTGTGGTTCGTGGTAAAATTTCTTTTATATTTAAAGAGTAACATAGGATAAATCCCGGTTATTTTTACTTCTTCGTCCTCTTTGTGATCTTTATACCTTTGTGTGAAAATCCTGCGAATAAATTGATCCGCTAACCAACACGAACAACGAAAGCCGTTAATTTTTTCAAAAAATTTGCTTGACAATATGAACTGTATGGCATATTATTAACTTGTGAGCATATGGGAAATAATTACCAGTGAAACTTATGATACATGGTTTCAAGAACAAACAGAGAACGGGAATTAAAATGGAATTTCACCCTATAAGCGAACTTGACGCAAAAACAAGTCCGGAGGTTCTTGTAAAAGCCCGCAAACTCTATGAACAAGACAGCTTGAATATCAAACTAAAAGAATTGCGGGGAAAATACGGTATTAAACAGAGCGATGTGTCCTCTTTTTCTCAAACAGCCATATCCAAACTTGAGCGCCGCAAAGACATAAAAATTTCAACGCTAATTGATTATCTTGAAAGCTTAGGTTTTGGGCTTGAAATAACGGCTCTGCCAAAAAAGAAAAAAAACGCAAAAGAGGTTCTTTTGAGAATTTAACGCTTAGATGACCGTTTTTTTACCACGAACTTTTAATGTGCCTACTACCTCTTTGTGATCTTCTGACCTTTGTGCTCTGCGCACTGTCGGTCACCTAAAGGTTCCCTTGCTTTGTAACAAACAGCGACTTTTATTGGTGCTACGCTATGCGGCATTATTTATCTACACGGCTGCGCCGTGCGTTTATTTAGCCGCACTGACGGCAGCCTAAAGGCCGCCTTACTTTTGTAACAAACAGCGGTATTTATTGGTGCTACGCTATGCGGCATTATTTATCTACACGGCTGCGCCGTGCGTTTATTTAGCGTGTGTGAAAATCTTGCGAAAAAACTTTTCAAACTAAGTTTTACTGGCGATGAGCAGTTAAATTTTTTACCATGAACCAACACGAACCACAACTTACACGCTCATTCCAGCTTTTTTTTGATTCACGCGCTTTTTTGTTTTTCTGACCGCAAGTTTAGATACAGGAACCAGCGAAAGTCGATAACCGAGAGATTGGGCGACTTTTGCGATCGTTTCAAAAGCCGGATGTCCGTTCTCGGAAAGAGATTGGTACAGATTGGTTCTGCTTACTCCGGCGGCTTTCGCCGCGCTGGTCATTGCCTTGCGTGCGCGGGCAATATCGGCAAGGGCAATCGGAAGAAATTTATAATCTCCTTCTTCAAGTACAACATTAATGTATTCCTCAATGTCTTTTTCAGTTTTAAGATAGTCAAGAACTTCAAATTTTCTTGTTTTTAGCATCTATACCTCCTTCGCCAGTTTTCTGGCTTTCTTAACGTCCCTGCTCTGGGTAGATTTATCGCCTCCGCAGAGCAATACAATGATTTTCTTCCCTTTATTGACAAAATACAGTCGGTATCCCGGACCGTAATATATTTTTGCTTCAAAAATACCATCGCCAAGAGATCTAATTTTACCTAATGTGCCGAGAGACATAGTTCTAATGCGCTTAACGATAACTTTTTGAGTTTTGCCATCGCTGATGCCACCGAGCCATGCGTCAAATTCATCAATAGTCTCAATCTCATACATAGAATAATTGTATTCTATATAAGACAAATTGTAAAGAGGAAAAATAACGTTTTTTCAAAATAATTTTTTATTATTTCTTACAGATATACGAACAACGAAAAGCCTCGGAGTAGAAGTTCGTACGCACTGACGGTCACCTAAAGGTTCCCTTGCTTTGTAACAAACAGCGGCATTTATTGGTGCTACGCTGTGCGGCATTATTGAGCTACACGGCTGCGCCGTGCGTTTGTTTAGCCGCACTGTCGGTCACCTAAAGGTTCCCTTGCTTTGTAACAAACAGCGGCATTTATTGGTGCTACGCTGTGCGGCATTATTGAGCTACACGGCTGCGCCGTGCGTTTAATTAGCGGGTTCGTGGTAAAAATCCGTGTACATCAAATTTATAAAGAATCCAATCCGCAGTTTTGCATTAATTCTTTATCATGCAAAATTGACAATGTTCCATCTGCGGCAATCTGCCCGTTCTTCAATATAACTACGCGGCTGCATACGTTAGCTGCAAATGCTATGTCGTGCGTCGCTATTATCTTTGTATGGTTTAATTTTTTCAACGCTTCAATTAACGCCCTTTTTGCTTTCGGGTCAAGATATGCGGTCGGCTCGTCCAACATTAAAATAGAAGGCTCCATTGCCAAAACTGCCGCTAAAGCAGCTAAACGTTTCTCGCCGCCTGACAATTTCAACGGGGAGCGGGCGCTTAAATGGCATATGTTTAATTGTTTAAGCGTTTCGTCAACCTTTAATTTTACTTCGTCTTCCCTCATCCCGTAATTACGGCAGCCAAAGGCTACGTCGTCAAAAACAAGCGGCATAAACAACTGGTCGTCGGGATTTTGAAAAACCAGCCCTGCCCGTTTTCGTATTTCATTAACTGTCTTTTTGCCAAGTTGTATGCCGTCTATTTCAATCGTACCTGACAATTCAAGTATGCCGACTATCGCAAGCAGAAGCGTAGTCTTTCCCGCGCCGTTTTCGCCTATTAACGCGATGTTTTCTCCGGTGTTGACGGTTAAGTCAATGTTATCAATAGCCTTTGTCTTGTCAGGGTATACAACCGTAACATTGCGGATTTTTAACATTATAAAAACCTTCCTAAAATTACTGCAAAAAGAGAGTTTATGTCAACGAGACGGAAAGTTGCGCATAACAGACAGACTGTAAACAGAAAAATAAAATCATTTATGGAAAGTTTTTTATTTTGCGGAATGTTTTGAATTGTCTGTCCCGACATATATCCGCGGCATTTCATTGCATTGTATACGCGCTCGGCGCGGTCAAAACTGCGGATTAGCAAAATACCGGCAAAACTGCCCATGTCGCTCATTTTAATTCCTTTTCTGTCGGCGCTCCTTAATGAATACGCAAGCCCTGCGGAATACGCCTCGTTTAACAATACGCCGGCGTAGCGGTAGGTAAGTTCAAACATGACAATAAAGATTTTTGGCGCCCGTAAACGCCGAAGTTCACTTGTAAGAGCGGAAAGCGGCGTTACCGATACGAGTATTAGGACTGCCATAACGCACAGCCAGGTTCTGAACAATATCACCGCAAACGAAACAACGCCCCAGCTTACAGTAATGCCCCCTATCGTAAATGCGGCGCTTGTGTTAAAAATTACATTGCTTATTCCCACAAAAAAGCAAAACGGCAGAGCGGCAAGAAAACGCTTATTTAACATTGAAAACGGCGTTTGTGAAAGAGCCATAAGAACCGCCGGATAAAAAACAAAAGGTATCAAGCGTCCAAAAGAAAATCTGTTAAAAGAAACAACAGTAACAATAAAAACCGCCGCCGTCAACAATTTTACAAGCGGGCTTAACCTGTGAACACAGCTATTACCTGCCGCTAATTGTTCAAGCGCATAAAATTCGTAAATCTTGTTTCTCATATCACTATTATATACTAATTTTTTTAGAAGAAATCACACAAAGATCACAAAGGTACAAAGATCACAAAGGGGGAAAGGGGGTTTTTGTTCGCAGGCTATATGTGAGCTTCACGACAAGATAATGGACAAAAACCTTTGATTTCTCTTTGTGTTCTTCTCTTTCTTAGTGCTCTTTGTGTGAACTCTTCTTGATAAATTTATATGAAAAATAGTTGACATAAATGAATGATTATGATAAAAAAATAAATTATATACAAAAATTATATACGCAATATAAAGGAGATTTTTGTGTGAAAACGGCGCTAAAGACGCCCATTGACAGTTATAATTCCCTGAATTTTGAGCGTCCGCGGCTGAACCAACTGTTTGAGGAAGCTGTGAAATATCCCGTAGTTGTGGTATGCGCCGGCGCGGGTTACGGCAAAACATGCGCGGTTCATGATTTTGCGCAGGAGTACCAGGCGACTACATTCTGGATGCAGCTATCGCAGCGCGATAACACAAGCGCGCGTTTTTGGGAAAGTTATATACATACTCTGACAAAAATTAACGCGCCTCTTGCCAAAGCGCTGACCAAGCTGGGTTTTCCTGATACAAAAGACAAATTAAATCATTATCTAACCTTATTAAATGATCTTGTAGAGAAAAAAAGGCGAATCATTGTCATGGATGATTTTCATTGTATTGAAGAGCTTTCAGTAATTAGATTTATAGAGGAGTGTATTCTTTTTAAAATGCCGCCCGGGACCTCGGTGTTTCTTGTTTCCCGTACAATTCCCGACATAAAAACAGCTAACAGCGCTTACGAGAAAAAAATATTCAATATTAGCGAAGACGATCTGCGCTTTACTGAAAGCGAACTTGCCCAATATTTCCGCAGCCGTAATATTTCCGTATCCTATGAAAACCTGCGCGAAATAATGCAGGATACCGGCGGCTGGGCGTTTGCGATAAACTTTATCGCGCACTACTTTCAAAAAGCGCCCGGATACAGCGGTTATGTGCGTAACGCTCTGCGGACAAATATATTCGGCATAATCGAAACGGAACTCTGGAATGATATTTCCGCGAGTCTCCAGAATTTTTTATTGCGTCTTTCCCTTATCGACCATCTGTCCGTTGACTTAATTACACAACTGGCCGGAAATGAAGAAGAGCTTGTCGCGGAACTGGAAAAACAAAGCGCCTATGTGCGCAGGGACTATTTTATCAACGCATACCTCATTCACCCTTTGTTTTTGGAATTTTTAAATACAAAGCAAAATTTAATTTCCGAAGAGCAAAAAAAAGAAACCTACGCTGTCTCAGGCAATTGGTGCGCCCGTAACGGTTTTAAAATTGACGCTATGTCGTACTATGAAAAAACGGGAGACTATAAATCAATACTTTTAATTTTATCCTCGCTGACCACTCAAATACCGCAGGATATTGCAAAATATGCCGCGCAAATTTTAGACAAAGCTCCGGCAGACGCTTTTGACAAGGTGGAGTTTCTTGCGGACATGCATTTACGCACATATATATGTCAGGGGTTACTGCAAAAATCACTTGAACTTGTGAAAGAATACGAGGAAAAATTTCTTAAACTGCCGGAGAACGACGCTATAAAGAACCGCGCCTTGACAAGACTCTATATTTGCTGGACATACATACGCTGTTTAATGAGCGTAACGGATGACGTTTTCGATTTTGATGCTTACATTGAAAAAGCCTGTAAATGCGTGCATGAGGCGGATTCTGGAAAACTTGACATTTATTATCCTGGAGCGTGGATCAACTTTGCCGGTTCTTCAAGGAAGGGAGGACCGCAGGAGTTTATCGCCATCATAACCCGTAATCATGAGCATATACAAAAGAGTTATATGAAAGGATTTATGGCGGGAGAACTGGAACTGGCACGCGGAGAATTGGAATTCTACCGCGGCGATACTTCTTCCGCGGAGCATCATATTGCCCTTGCGGTGAAGCAGGCGAGGACGGAAAAACAATTTGGACTTATGCATAGGGCGTTGTTATACACCCTGCGTATTGCCGCTTCTCAAGGAAATTTTCCGCTTATGGAACAGACTCTAAAAGATACAAAAGCCCAACTGGACGAAGTTGAATACATAAATCGTTTTTTTGATTATGATATTTCTCTTTCATGGTATTACTGTTTCCTCGGCCAGCCTGAAAAAGCGGTTGATTGGCTAAAAGAAGATTTTTTAACGTACAGCCACGCCGCTTCTATTGACAATTTTGGAAATCAAATAATAGCGCGTCTTTGTTATGCGACAAGAAACTATTCTCCTTTGCTGTCGTACATTGAAGAAATGAAGCGGCGGGAGTCGTTTTTATTCGGACGGGTAGAAATGCTGGCAATGGAAGCTTGTATTCACTACAAAATGAAAAACAAAGAAGAAGCTTTTGCCGTATTTGAAGAAGCGTACAAAAACGCCGAACCTAATGGTATTTTAATGCCATTTATTGAGTTGGGAAAAGATATGCGTACCTTGGCAGCCGCAATGCTCAAAGAATCGCGTAAAGTTATCCCTGCCTCATGGCTGGAAGACACAAACCATAAATCGGCCACTTACGCCAAACGCCGTTCCCATATCATTGCAAAATATACTCAGTCAAGCGGCGGAACAGGCGGCATTGTTTTGTCTCCGAGAGAAGCCGAGATATTAAATGACATTTCCCACGGCCTTTCACGCGCCGAAATTGCCGTAGCGCGGGAACTTTCTATCAATACCATAAAAATGATTATTAACAAGATTCATTTTAAACTCGGCGCTGAAAATCTGGCAGACTTGATAAGAATCGCAGTTGAAAAAAAGTTGATTTAGTATTTAACTCCGAAGAATTCACACAAAGAGCAAGAATCAAATAATAAATAACAAAGGAAGATATTAGTTAGCAAGAATAGCAAGTTGACAACACTCTTAATTTCCTAAGCCAGCTTTCTTCCCTTTATTATTTGTTATTTGTTTTAGTGCGTATTTTGCGATTTAGTTTTTTGCTTTTTGGGTGTTTTTGCTAATGAGTCATTTATTAATTTAATCTTGGGTAAAGATTTTTGACAAAAACTAACCGAGTTTTTGGATCGATGCAATTTCAATAATGAGGTTAATATGCGGGAACTTCTGAATAAATGGCGCTTTTACGGGCTTGATGAGTCTCAATACAGAAAGTCTCTGGATAAAGAATTTTCTCAAAATATCTCAAGTCTGCTTAAAACAAATGCCGTGATTGCTGTTTTACTCATCGGTTTTTTATTTATTCCGGTATATTTAGATAAAAACATGACTAAAGCGTTGTTCTATGTCGGATCGGGCGCCATTGCCGCGTTTCTGTATTTTTTTATCAGATATAAATACCATGAAAAACATCAAGAAAATAAAATTAATAAAAACATTATTTACACGTTGATAATTTTATCATATGCAAATGTAATTTCTTATGGAATTTATATGGGCGTGTGGGCGAATCCCGGGCATATTGCCGGGTCTTTCCATGCAATTCTGATATCCGCATTATTACTTTTTAATATTCCGCCTTTGTTTTATTATTGCCTTACAATTTGTTCAACGGTTATTTTTATAGTTATTGTCGCCATTGTTAAAAGTCCCTTGCATTATAATATAGACATACCAAACGCCGTATTTGCCGGAGTTATCAGCCTTAATTTCGGATGGCAGATTATCAGGAACAGATTGTTTTGGGTAGCGCTGGCGGACAAAATAGAAAATGAACGCGACACTTATTTTGATCAAAGCACCGTAGATGAATTGACCCAGCTTAAAAACCGCAGGGATTTTATGAACATGTTTCAGAGGGCTCTTACAAATCACAGGCAGTCGGATAATTATCTGTGTGTTGCAATTTTGGACGTTGATTATTTCAAGAATTATAACGACCATTACGGCCACCCGAAAGGCGACGAGTGTCTGCGAACCGTAGGCATTGCGCTTAATAACCTGCAAAATAAATTGAACATATACGCCGCAAGAATCGGCGGTGAAGAATTTGCCCTTATCTGGTTTGAAAAAGACGCCGTTAACATTCAAAATATCGCGTCGCTTGTAAATAATGCAATTTACGACTTAAATATTCCGCATGAAAAATCGGACGCCGCCCCATATGTAACTGTCAGCATAGGAATACATGTGGCTCTGTGCGGCTCTTCAAATGATATAAATACTCTGTATAATTCCGCTGATAAAGCCCTTTATACCGCAAAAAAGAACGGACGCAACAGGGCGTTTATCAGTTTCCCTGAACATTTACGCATTGAATCACTGAGGGAAACGGCATAATGTTTAGGGAGAAGAAGAATTCTTACCGCAAACCACACAAAACAACACGAACAATGATGGGAATTGAAAAGACCGATTGCGGATTAGTTTATTAAATATTTTTTTAATACCGCCGCAACCGCGTTAAAGTCCAGTGGTTTTCCTACATGGTCGTTCATGCCTGCAGCCAGACAGCGTTCCACGTCCTCGCGAAAAACGTTAGCAGTCATTGCAATGATAGGAATTTGCTTGCGCAAATTCTTATCATTGCCAATTTCTTCTGATTCTTTTTTATTAAGTTCAGTTTCATAAGCGCGGATAAGCCTTGTTGTTTCATAGCCGTCAATGCCGGGCATGTGGATATCCATAAAAATAAGGTCAAAGGAATCGGGATAGGCGCTGAACAAATCATACGCTTTCTGCCCGTCTTCGGCTTCCGTTATTTTCAACCCAAGCGGTTCCAATATGGTAATGACTATTTCACGGTTTATTTCAACATCCTCGACAAGTAATATCCGTTTTCCGTGATAATCAGGCTCTTCGCCGTCTGCCATACCAGGCGCGTCATGCGCCTCTTCTGGTGGAGCGTCTAAAACCTCCGCCTTTGGCGTTTCATCGTTTACAATTTCCACGCGGATAGTAATTATAAAAGACGCTCCATTGCCAATTTCAGATTCTATCTTTATCTCGCCGTGCATCAACTCAACAATTTTTTTGGAAATGGCAAGTCCAAGGCCGGTGCCGCCGAATTTCCGCGCTATACCGGAATCTACCTGCACGAAGGAATCAAAGAGTTTGCTTTGCTGTTCTTTTGATATTCCTATTCCCGTATCATTGATAATAATTTCCAAAGTGCAGAATTCCCGATCATGATTCAGCCGCCGGATGGAAAAAGTTATATTCCCGCCGTCCGGTGTGAATTTAACGGCATTACCCAAAAGGTTTGTGATAACCTGCGCAAGCCGTAAATCGTCTGTTTTTATTTTTTTAGGAAGGTCAGGATCAAGATTAACTGTAAATTTTTGCTTTTTCTCTTCCAATCGAAATTCAAAAAAATTAACCACTCTCTGTATCATGGCGGACAATTCAAACTCGGTATATGAAAGTTCAAACTTATGTTCTTCTATCTTTGACATGTCAAGAATATCGTTTATAACTCCAAGCAGATGATTGGAGGCGCTCTCTACTTTTTCAAGACAGTAATTTTTACGCTCCAATTCATTTGAATTTTTTGCGATGGTTGTCATTCCGATAATGGCGTTTAACGGCGTGCGGATTTCATGGCTCATGTTGGCAAGAAAAATTGACTTTGCCCTGCTGGCCTGTTCGGCGCGGTCCCTGGTTTCCAGAATATCGGTCATGTCATGGAAAAGTATAAAAGCGCCTTGAAATTCGTCCTTTCTGTTGAACATTGGGGTAAAATGAATCTCATAATGACGGTTATTTCCCTCGCCGCTAAAATCCAAAACCCGCTCGAATGTTACAGGTTTTTTATTATATATTGAATTATTAAAAAAGGTTGTAATTTGGTTAAGCATTTCATAATCCGTAAAAAGGCCGAAAACTTCATCATAGCTTGCTTTGTGTATATCTTCAAAACTTTTAATTTTAGCGATTTTCAGGAACGTCTTTGCGCAGTGAATAAGGCCGATATTTTTATCCATAAGCATAATAATATCGGGACTGTTGTCAAAGACTAAATTCATGTAACTGTCCTGGCGTGCCAAATAGCGGTCTTTGAATGAACGGACAAATTCGTATACAATGGTAAGAAGCATTACAAAAAAATAAACGCCGCACAAAAGGGCCGATTCTTGAAATGAATATTGGTATTTTGATAAACCGCCAAAAGTTCCGAATCCCGCGGTTATTAAAATAAGTAAAGCCGGGATAAATCCAATAGGAAGCCCCAGCGTAAATATTGACATTAGCGGAAAAGAATAAATCCACAGGCTGGATAGGCCGTTCATTTCATATTTAACAAAAATCGACAGTCCGCAAAAAGCGCCGAAAATCGCGGTAATTATCAAGCCGCTTATAATGAATGGCATTTCAGTACGCAGTAATAAAAGATTTAAGAAAGTCATAAAGCCAAGGATAATCGTAAGCAGTCCGTCGTCAACATTTCCCCTTTGCATGTCTATAACGCCCAGCGTGATAATTAATACCGATGCGATTGAATAGATTATGTTAAGGACAATAAGACGGAGCATATTGTCTATGTTGGTTTCGTCCCGGAAACTTGAATATTTTCCGCTGGTTAAACCGGATATGATTATTTCTTTAAAACTTTTCATAATTACCGGATGATTTCCTTATCCTCACTTTTTCCAAACAGTTTTACAGCGCATGAAACCGCGACAAGAATTCCCAATACCAGTAACAGAATGGCAATGAACATTTGAATACCGTCAACCGCGGGATTGAAATTTCCGTCAATAAACAGGCTGATTTTTTTTATTATGCTTATTGAAAGGGAAGTATAAGTAACAGCCAGCATGATCACGGTCGGAATAATTAGCATTGAATAACGCCTGTTTGATTTTTTGAAAAACAGGGTGCAGGCAATTAATGTGAGAGCGGCAAGAAGCTGGTTTGCGGCGCCGAATAATGCCCAGATGCTCTCATAACCCATTATCGCCAAAAGATACGCCGGCAGCAGGGTAAAGATCGAAGAAGCGGCTTTATTTCTTAATATTTTAGTCCATAGATTATTATTCTGTTTTTGATCGTCAACTGAAAAAAGCTCCTGAAAAGAAAGCCGCCCCAGCCGCGCGACGGTATCCAATGTGGTCAGCACAAACGATGAAACCGCCAGCGACACAATGGTAAATGACACTTGATGGGGCAGTCCAAGCTGTGAAAGAAAACCTGAAACCGCGGTTGCGAAAATGACCGGCGGAGTCCCTTCCGGCAGTTTTCCATTCCATGAAAGGGAGCCTACCGCAATAAGCGCAAGAACCGCCACGAGAGTTTCAACTAACATTGCTCCGTATGAAATCGGAAGCATGTGCTTTTCGCTGCTTATCTGTTTGGATGCCGCCCCTGTGGCAACAAGGGAATGAAAGCCGGAAATCGCGCCGCAGGCAATGGTAACAAAAAGCCCCGGGAACAAGAAATTTCCGTTTATATTGAAGCCTGTAAACGCCGGGATTGAAATTGACGGCGCGGTAAATATAACTCCGATAAAAGCCGCTACCATCATTGCTATCAATAAAAAGGAATTAAGATAATTACGCGGCTGGCCTAATGACCATACGGGAACAATCGAAGCGATGAAGATGTATGCAAAGATAAGGTAGAACCAGACGGATTTTTCCATAAAAAAGGGAAAGAAAATCCCAAGGACTATGCAGATGATAAGAAGATCAACAGCGATAATGCCGCTTGCCAAACCGGAAGCCTTGCGCCTGCGGATAAATAAACCAAGAATTATCGCCGCCAATATAAAAAGGCTTGAACTGGAGGCAACAGAGGCGTTTATAATGTTTCGCGCTCCAACCTCGTTAAAACCGTCGAATGTACCGGCTACTATGTCTGCAAAAGCCGCCGCGATAAGTATCGAAAAAAGCCATACAAAAATTAAAAAAAGACGCTTTCCTGCTTTTCCCACATATAATTCGATTATAAATCCGATTGATTTTCCCTTGTTTTTAACAGAAGTGTAAAGCGCCGCAAAATCATGTACCGCGCCGAAAAAGACGCTTCCAAAGAGAAGCCATAACAGCGCCGGAACCCACCCGAACATTGCGGCAATAATCGGTCCGTTGATTGGCCCTGCCCCGGCGATAGACGCGAATTCATGCCCAAATAGCACTGCCGGCGATGTCGGTACATATTCATGTCCGTCTTCCATTTCACAAGCCGGGGTTTTTCTGGAAGGGTCTATTCCCCATTTTTTGACAAGAAACCTGCCGTAGAGCAGATAGGCAAAAAAAAGCGTAACTACAGAGATTAACAAGAGCAATAAACCGTTCATTTCATTAATTATATACAGAAAAAGCCCTATTGTGAACTGTTATTATTAAAAAATTCACATATTGACATTAAAATAATAATTTTAGCTGGATTTGACACAATTAGTATTGTATGTTATTATAATACATAATAGATACTTATGGTGAAATTAAAGAAATAAAGTAATTTTATGCATGTGCCCGAATTAATTAATATGCTTATTAGCAAATACAAATCGAGGTTTCAATCTTACGGTGAAGATTCAAGCCGCGAAACTTTTTACGGCGAGCTTAATTATGAGTCCGGGAAAATTTTCTATATAGTTTTCATAACCTTGTTTTTAATGCTGATCTATATTCCCGGCGATATAAAAATTCATCCCATCCCCGCGCTTGCAATATCAATTCATTTGGGGTATACGCTGTTAAGCGCAATCCTTATCGCGCTGCGGTTTACAAAACGTTTTAAGGATCAGCCATGTATTCTAATGATGGTTTTAACGGTGTATTTTTTCCTTGGAACTGCCGTCATTACCGCGTCATCAGGCTCGAATATCCACGCATATATCGGCGCGTTTTCCGTAATACTGATGCTTCCCGTGTTTGCGCCGTTTCCTATTAAATTTAAAATTGTAAATATTGCGTTTACGTTTATTGTATTTTTTTCTGTGGCGCGTATCTGCGGGATGGATTTTTCGGATTACGAGACAAGATATATCATAAGCGACCTTATGGTTGCTGTAGCGGTTTCGCTCCTGTTTTCCGTAAGTCAGGACAGGCTGCGGCGTAAGTCATGGGAAGTGCGTATAAATCAAAACAAATTAATGCAGGAAGCCAAACAGCGGGAAAATTTATTAAATATGGTAAACAGCACGGCCAATGTTTTGTTGTCTGTCAACGATGACGAATCGTTTGAAGCCGCGCTGTCAAATAGTTTTAAACTTATAGGAGACTGCCTTGATGTTGACCGCGTCCAAATTTGGCGTAACGAAACAATCGACGGCGAACTGCATTTTGTCCGCCGCTACGAATGGCTCAGCGATTATGGTTATGGAATAACAACGCCCGTAAGTTTGTATTTTCCCTACAGTTGGAAGCCTGAATGGGAAGAATTATTTCTGCGCGGAGGACATATAAACGCGCCGTTCTCCGCCCTGTCACAGGATGATCAGGATTTCCTGCATCCGTATCAGTTAAAATCAATTGTAGTTATTCCTATGTTTCTGGAACGGCAGATAGCGGACGACAGACGCAGACAAAAAGTTGACAGGAGACAGGCGGCAGACAGACGAAAAGTTACGGATGACAACAGGCAGCTTTTTATTTATGACAGGCGGCTGTCTAAAGATGACAGGCGCAGCGTTATTGGCGACAGGCGGCGGACAAAAATTGACAAACGGTATACTACAGGCGAGCGGGGCAGTTTTTGGGGGTTTTTCAGCATTAACGACTGCCGTCGCGAGCGGACATTTTCAGATGAAGAAATCCATATATTAACGTCCTTAGGCTTGATGATGAGCAACGCGGTGAACAGAAATCTGCAGAACGCAAAAATTATTAAAGAAAACGAAAACGCCCTTACCATGAGCCATTGGTATAAATCAATTCTAAACGCCATACCGCTGCCAATATCAGTTACAGACGCGGACGCAAACTGGACTTTTATAAATTCGGCGGTTGAAAAATTCCTTAATATTTCGCACAAAGACATTATTGGAAAACCATGCAATTGGAACGCTAATATCTGTAATACGCCGGAGTGTGGAATTGAATGCGCTAAAAGAGGCGAGAAACATACGTATTTTTCAAATGAAGACTCGTCTTACGAAGTTAATGTCGAAGTTCTAAAGGATTTGGCCGACAAAACAATGGGATATATTGAGGTAATACATGACGTTACCAATCTGAAGAAAATGGCAAAAAAACAGGCTGATGCTGAAGCCGCCAATGTTGCAAAATCAGCGTTTCTGGCAAGGATGAGCCATGAAATACGCTCGCCCATGAATGTAATTTTGGGCATTACGGAAATGCAGTTGGAAAAAGAAGGACTTTCGCATGATCTCAAAGAAGCGTTAGTTAAAGTGTATAATTCAGGTTATCTGCTTCTTAGCATTATTAATGACATATTGGATCTGTCAAAAATAGAAGCAAACAAGCTGGAACTTATGCCTGTTAATTATGACGTAGCAGGCCTTATTGACGATACCGTACAGCTTAATGTTATGCGCTTTGACAACAAGCCTATTCAATTTGAACTGAAAGCTGATGAGAATATTCCCGTGTCATTATTCGGCGATGAACTTCGCATTAAACAAATATTAAATAATATCCTTACCAACGCGTTTAAATATACTGATTCCGGAAAAGTTTCAATGACGGTCTATACGGAACATAAAATGCCGGAACAGGGAGAAAATCCGTACATGCTGCTTATTTTCCGCATAAGCGACACGGGGCGCGGAATGACCCGCGAACAGGTTGACAAGCTGTTTGATGAATATACCCGTTTTAATCTGGAAGCCAACCGCGCGACAGAAGGCACGGGACTTGGCATGAGCATTACCAAAAATCTGGTTTATTTAATGAACGGCGAAATTATTGTTGAAAGCGAATTGAACAAGGGGTCTACTTTTACAGTAAAGCTGCCGCAGGGAATTATTCCGGACGCGGGAGTGATTGGCAGGGAATTGGCGGGAAACATCAGTAAGTACAACCTGGGAAAATCTTCGCATGTAAAAAAATCGGCGCAAATTATCCGCGAATATATGCCTTATGGAAAAGTATTGGTTGTAGACGACATGGAGCCGAATCTGTATGTCGCGCGCGGGCTTTTGTCACCTTACGGATTGTCGATTGAAACTGTTTTAAGCGGAAAAGAGGCGATTGAAAAAATTAACAAAGGCTTAACATTTGACATCATTTTTATGGACCACTTTATGCCGGAAATGGACGGCATGGAAGCGGTGAAGATCATACGCAGCCAGGGCTATACGCAGCCTATTGTCGCCATGACAGCTAACGCTCTTGCGGGGCATGCGAATATGTTTGTTGAAAACGGATTTGACGGGTTTATTTCCAAACCAATTGATATACGTCAGCTTAATGATATATTAAACAAACTGATACGCGACAGGCGCCCCGTCGAAACAGTTGAGGCCGCGCGGCGTTTAAAAGAAAGCCTGGTAAAAAAAACAGGCTCAGTGAATCTGGATTTAAGCCATATAAAGGCGCTGGTAGTGGACGATTTCCTGCCTAATCTGAATGTGGCTGCCGGGATGCTGCGTAAATATAAAATGCATGTAGATTGCGTTTTAAGCGGGTATGAGGCCATAAAGCGGATAGAAAACGGGGATCCTGTATACGACATTATTTTTATGGATCATCAAATGCCTGAAATGAGCGGTATAGAAGCGGCGCTAAGGATTCGTTTTCTTGAATCGGAATACGCAAAAAATGTGCCGATTATCGCTTTGACGGGCGACGATGCCGCGTCAGACAAAGACGCGGAAGGCGTAAAAACAGGAAAAGTATTTCTTGACAACGGTTTTCAAGCGGTTTTATATAAGCCGCTCAGCTTTTCAAAAATTGACGCATTTATTAAAAACTGGATTCGTGAGAAAATCATAAAAAATATAGATACTTCCATAAAAACGGAGAAGAAAATGGAAATAGAAATATCGGGAGTTGAAAAAAATAAAATTATGGAACTGTATGACGGCGATATGGAGATTTTCCTGTCAGTTCTGCGTTCTTATATTTCTGTAATCCCGGAGACATTGGTAAAAATGCGCTCCGTATCAACGGAAACCTTGCAGAATTACATGGTATGCGTACATGGCGTGAAGAGTACCAGCGAAAGCATCGGCGCCGAAACTGCGCGAAAAATGGCCGCTGAACTGGAAGCCCTGGCAAAAGCAGGCGATATATCCGGAGTTTTAGCTAAAAATCAAATCTATATAGATTATATTGAAAAACTTTTATCCGATATAAAGGCTTGGATGGATCATAATATAGGTTCAAATTTTAGTATTTAAACCTAAAAAACAGCTAATTTGAACAAATTTCCTACAATATAACAGCTATATATATTGAAAAGAACTCTGAAAAAGCGTTATACTATTAGGAACAACATATTAAGGGGCAGTTTATGAATAACAATAAAAAGTCCGGACATTTAGGCCTTCAATTAAAATTATCAAGCATATCAATTACATTTATGATTCTTGCTATTGTTATTTTTTCGATCATCAGTATCCGTGCTATACAGGAATCCAGCCTCGAAACTGCCGTTATTATGGGAAAAAATAAACTCTCCGGAGATATAATTCATTTTGCGCACAGGATTAATGTTGAATATGGGCAATTAAGCCTTAAAGACGGCGATCTTGTTGGAGAAGACGGCACTTCTTTAAATTACAATTATACATTAATAGACGAATTGAGTTCGGATCTTGGCATAGCGGCGACTGTTTTTATCAAGGATGGAGAAGATTACCGCAGGATAACCACCAGTATTATTGACAACGCCGGAAAACGGGCGGTTGATACAATGCTGGGAACAGGCAGCGCCGCGTATCCGTCCATTCAATCCGGCAAAAGCTATTCAGGGGAGGCGGTCATTCTTGGCAAGAAATATCTTACCGAATATCGTCCGATTTTCGAGGCGGAAAAAAAAGGCGTTATCGGCATTTTGTTTATCGGCAACGAGATGACGGCCATAAACAAAGTCATTAGTAACAATGTGGTTGGACAGATTAAAATAGTTGCCGTTATCGCGGTTATAATTTTATTGGTTTCCGTTCTGGTCAACATGGTGAGTTACAAGTTAATTTTATTAAGACCCATTAATACCGCAACCGGCATGCTTATGGAAATATCCGAAGGCGAAGGAGACTTGACCAAACGGCTGAATGTTAAAAGCAAAGATGAAATCGGAGATATGGCAAGGTATTTTAACGAGACATTTGAAAATATTAAAAATCTTATAGGCGTCATAAAATACAAAGTAAGCGCGCTTACCAATACAGGTTTGGAACTTTCCACCAATATGGAAAAAACAGGGACGGCGGTTACGCAGATTTCAACGCAGTTTGACAGTATGAAAATTCTTGTAGCCCAACAGGAAAAAGAAGCGGAAGAAGCGGACAAGGCCAGTGACGATATTGAGATCAATATAGAGAAGCTTAACAAATTGATTGAAGAACAGTCTGAAAGCGTTAATACTTCTTCTTCCGCCGTTGAAGAAATGACAGCTAACATTAATTCGGTAACCAAGACATTGATAGAGAACAGCAAAAATGTCAGCGCTCTTGCGGAAGCGTCCGAAGTCGGCAAGACCGGGCTTCAGCTGGTGGCGCAGGAAATACATGAAATTTCCCAGGAATCCGAGGGGCTTTTGGAAATTAACGCGGTAATGAACAGTATCGCCGCCCAGACGAACCTGCTTTCCATGAACGCGGCAATTGAGGCGGCTCACGCCGGAGAAGCGGGAAAGGGCTTTGCCGTAGTCGCCAACGAAATTCGCAAACTTGCCGAATCGTCAAGCGGGCAGTCTAAAACAACAGCCGGAATGTTAAAAAAGATTAAGGCTTCCATAGACAACATTACCAAATCCTCCAACGACGTGCTTGCCCGTTTTGGCGCAATAGATTCAGGCGTGAAAACAGTAACGGAACATGAACAAAATATCCGCAATGCAATGGAAGAGCAGGAAGTGGGAGGAAGACAGATACTGGAATCCGTGGGACGCCTGAAAGATATTACAGTCTCGGTCAAAAAAGGCGCTGAAGGGATGGCGCAATCGGGCGGAGATCTGGTAAGTAAAACCAGTGATTTTATTAAAATAAGCAATCAGGTCGTCGACGGCATGAACCAAATAGTAAACGGCGCCATGACTCAGATAAAGATTGCGGTTGATCATGTAAATGAAATAAACGAGGAAAACAACCGTAACTTTGACGAGCTAAAGGCGCAAACTGAAAAGTTTAAGGTTCAAACAGGCGATGAGAAGAAAAAAATCCTGGCGGTGGATGATGAACAGCCTCATCTTGTCGCAATCAAAGGAATGTTGGATAAAACCTATGAAGTTATTACCGCCGGTTCGGGACATGAAGCCTTGAAGTTATTCTATCAAGGACTTGTTCCCCATGTAATTATGCTGGATTTAATTATGCCGGATATGAACGGATGGGATACCTTCCAGAGGATAAGGCAAATCAGCAACCTGCACTTTGTCCCGATAGTCATTTATTCATCATCGGATGATCCGGATGACAAGACAAAGGCCAAGGAAGTGGGAGCGGTTGATTTTATCAAGAAACCATGCAAAAAAGAAGAACTTATATCTAAGATAGGATCAATTATTGAGAAATACGCTAATGCGGTAAAATAATGAAAACTATTTTTGCTGTAGATGACAGCGATACCAATTTATCAATAGTAAAAAAAGCGCTGGAAAACCAATATCGCATATTTACAATGCCTTCAGCGGGAAAGATGTTCGCGCTTTTAAAAAAAATTACTCCGGACTTGATCCTGCTTGATATTGAAATGCCCGAGATGGACGGCTCTGAAGCGCTGCAAATATTAAAAGCAAATCCTTTATACGCGGATATTCCCGTTATATTCCTTACCAGTTATTCGGACGATGAAATTGAAGCCAGCGGCTTTGAATTAGGCGTGGTAGATTTTGTTACAAAACCGTTTTCCTCGCACGTTTTACTGAACCGCATTAAAACACATTTGGATATTGACGAACTTATACACGAACGCACTGCCCGAATCAGCCGGCTTCAAAACGGCATTGTTACGGTTCTGGCGGATGTAGTTGAAGAACGCGACAAAGAAACGGGAGGACATAATGACAGAACTGCGGCGTATGTTAAAATATTGATAGAAGGAATGATAAAAGACGGGGTATATTCCAATGAAATGTATAAATGGGATATGGAAAAAGTAGTTTCAGCCGCCCGATTGCATGATTTGGGAAAAATCCATGTTATAGACGCAATTTTAAATAAGCCCGGCAAATTGACCAGTGAGGAATTTGAACAAATGAAGCTCCACACTACTGAAGGCGCACGGATAATCGACAGAATGATTGGGCAGATTGGCGAAGAGGAATATTTGCGAAACGCTAAATTATTTGCTGAATTTCACCATGAACGATGGGACGGCAAAGGTTATCCTCATGGGCTTAAAGAAGAGATGATTCCGTTACAGGGGCGTATTTTGGCGATTGTTGACGTATATGACGCGATTGTTTCCAAAAGATCGTATAAAGAACCGGCTACTGATGAAGAAGCAACAAGCATTATCGCGGCGGAATCCGGCAAGGCTTTTGACCCGAAAATAGTAGAAGTGTTTCTTAAAGTTAAAGATCAAATTAAAGCTGTCAGGGGAGCTTTATAATGAATTCTTTTCTTATGAAATTGTGGAAGCTGCGTTTTCCCGGGCAGGTAGCCGCGATTTTTTTTGCTTTTGCGTTAATGGTAGGCACGACTTATTTTTTTGTAAGCAGAATTGAAAATGAAAATTTACGCATGAGAGTAAAAGAATCCATTTCATATACGGAAGCCAACATTAAAGCCGCCATGCTGGAACCTGAAACGATTTTGGCGGGTATCGCCCAGACAATACGCGGAATGATTATTTTGGGCGGTAACGCGCAGTCAATACAGGAATATATATTATATATTAATAGTTATGTGCAAAGTAACGAAGGAAACCGTCTTTCCGGCGTAATTGGTTTTTACGGAATTTTTAACGATTACGGCAAAGTTTACACCGCCGGAGATCTTGGTTATTTTTCCTCGGAAAAAAGCGATCCGCAGGATTTTCCCTGGTATAAGGCGGCTGTAAAAGCAAACGGCGATATAGGAATAACCCAGCCGTATATTTACGAAGGTACAAAAAAAAATTATATTACATTTTCCCGCCGTATTTTTAATGCGAATGACAGCCCGTTAGGCGTCGTTTGTCTGGATATTAATTTTGATCAGATTGGGGAGCTTGCCGTTAAAACGCCTTTTTCAAATAAGAGTTTTGGATTTTTATTAAGCGAAAACATGATGATAATAGCCCATCCTGATTCTTCGTTACTGGGCAGGTCGCTGCATGACGTTAACATCGGTATTGCGGCGTCTATCACCGAATTGGATCGTCATGGTTTTGTTACTGAATTTAAAACAACCGATTACAAGGGCGTTAAAAGCGTTCTCTTTGTTGAAAAACTCTATAACGGCTGGTATATCGGAGTTATAACGCCTGAAGACCTGTATTACAAGGGCACAAGAGAACTTGCGCTGATTCTTATTACTCTGGGTACGTTACTGTCGATTTTATTGTCTATTATTTTGTTGAATATTTCCGCGGAGAGAAACAATGTTGAAGAACGTTTAAGAGTTCTATTTAACGCCATGCCTTTAGGCGCAAACATTTTAAAGAAAGACTCCAGGTTTATTGACTGTAATGAGAGCGCGTTAAATCTGTTTGAGATGTCAAATAACAAACAGGAGTATTTTGAAAAATTTCATCTGCTTTCTCCCGAGTATCAGCCGGACGGGAGTCTGTCAACCAAGAAAATGCGTGAAAACATTGAAAGAACGCTTTCTGAAGGTTACTATTACTTTACATGGATGCACCAAAAACTTAACGGAGAGCAGATACCGTGTGATGTTATAGGAGTGCGCGTTAAGATAAATAACGAATATGCTTTAGCCTTTTATCTGCGCGATTTGCGCGAATTAAAACAAATGATGAGCGGAATTGAAAGCCGGGAACATTTATTAAATACGGTTAATGCCGCGGCCAATATCCTGTTGTCCATTAATGATGAAAGATCTTTTAACTTGTCGCTGATAAAGAGTTTTGAACTTTTAGGATACTGTCTGGACGTAGACCGCGTTCATATTTGGAGTTATGAGCTTATTGACGAGGAATGGTGTTTTGCCGTCAAATATGAGTGGCTTAGCGATTATGGCAAGGTATGCAAGCAAATACCCGTAGGTTTTCATATTCCCGAAAGTGAAAAACCGGGATGGAAAAAATTATTTTTACGCGGCGATCATATAAATTCGCCTCTGTCGGCGCTGCCGGAAAGCGAAAGGGAATTCTTTGACACTTACAGGATACAAGCCATTGTCGCTATTCCCATGTTTATAGAAAATAATTTTTGGGGATTTTTCAGTATTGACGATTGCCGGCGGGAGCGGATATTTTCAAATGATGAAATACGCATATTAACATCCGTAGCTTTGATGATGAGCAACGCCGTTAACCGCAACTTACAGACAAACAAACTGCGCGAAGCGGATAAACGAATGCATGCAATGTTCGACTCCGCTCCTATTGGAACAAATTTCTGGGACAGTAATTGTTATCTTATCGACTGCAATATGGAATTGGTAAAATTGTTTGAACTGACAAGTAAATATGAATATTGTGAAAGATTTTTTGAGCTTTCTCCTGAATTTCAACCGGATGGCAAACATTCAAAAGTGAAGGCGCTTGAAAATGTAAAAAAGGCTTTTGAAGAAGGTTACTGCCGTTTTGAATGGGTACACCAAAAACTAAACGGCGAGATTGTGCCATGCGATATTATTCTTGTGCGCGTTATGTATGACAATAAATACATTGTTACGGGTTATACATACGATTTACGCGAGTTAAGAAAGATAATCGCGCAGATGAACGCGTCCAAGCAATCGCTCAATGTTATGGAAAATATTTTGAACGGCATTGATGCGGTAGTTTATGTTACTGTTCCTGATACCGGAGAGATTTTATTTGTAAACAACTACATGAAAAAGGAATTAAATTTGGGAACGGATTGCATTGGGCAAATGTGTTATAAAGTTATACAGAATGTTGACAAAAAATGCGATTATTGCCCCTGTTACAAACTTGACAAAGAACCGAATAATACAATCGTATGGGAAGTACACTACACCATAACAAAACGCATTTACCGCTGCATGGACAGGTACATAGAATGGTATGACGGCAGAACCGTCCATATCCAACACGCTATTGATATGACCGAACTGATTGCCGCAAAAGAATTTGCCGAACAGAGCAACCGTTACAAAAGCCAGTTTTTGTCCCGCATGAGCCACGAAGTGCGCACCCCAATGAACGCGATTCTTGGCATTACAGAGATACAAATGCAAAACGGAACGCTTCCCTCTGATATTAAAGAAGCTCTTGGTAAAATCAGCAATTCAGGTTATTTGCTGCTTGGCATTATCAACGACATACTTGATATGTCAAAAATTGAAGCCGGTAAGCTGGAACTGGCGCATCTTCCTTACGACTTTACGAGCCTTATCAACGACGCCGTAAACATGAATATCTACAAGTACGATTATAAGCCGATTGAATTCAGCCTTGTTGTGGATGAGAATATTCCCGTTAAACTAATAGGCGATGAACTGAGAATAAAGCAAATCTTAAATAACCTGCTTTCAAACGCTTTTAAATACACGGATAAAGGCAGTATTACCATGTCGGTTAACGCTGAATACCCGCAGCAGGAAGATTCTGACCAACTGACGCTTGAGTTCCGCGTGACTGACACTGGACAGGGCATGACCCGTGAACAGATGGATAAACTGTTTGACGAATATACCCGCTTTAATATGGAAACAAACCGCGCGGTAGAGGGAACAGGTTTAGGCATGAGTATTACGAATAATCTTGTCAGATTGATGAACGGCGAGATTTCAGTAGAAAGCGAGGTTGATAATGGTTCAGTATTTACGGTGCGCCTGCCGCAGGTTATTGCAGACTCAAACTCATTAGGCAAAGAGGCCGCTGAAAACCTCATGCAGTTTCATCATTCGCAAGAGCGGCAGGCAAATAAAACGTCGCAGTTTGTCCGCGAGTATATGCCATACGGCAGGGTTCTAATTGTGGACGATATGGAAACAAATCTGTATGTCGCGCGCGGGCTTATGGCTCCGTATTGCCTGTCGCTTGAAACTGCCACAAGCGGGTTTATGGCGATTGAAAAAATAAAAGCAGGTTCCACTTTTGACATTATTTTTATGGATCATTTCATGCCTAAAATGGACGGCATTGATACTGTTAAAATTATACGCAGTTTGGGCTATACTCATCCCATAATCGCATTGACGGCGAATGCCCTGGCGGGAATGGCGGAGATGTTTATGGCTAACGGGTTTGACGGCTTTATTTCCAAACCGATAGATATACGCCAGTTGAACTTTTATTTAAATAAATTTATACGCGACAAATATCCGCCTGAAGTGGTTAAGGCGGCCCAGAAGCAGGCGGCTATTATTAAAATATCCGCAAATACGGGAGAAAAACCGGCGGTGGACGAGGGGTTAAAGACTGTTTTTGTGCGCGACGCTGAAAAGGCATTTGAAAGATTGACCATAATACACAAAAACGCGTACCGCAGAGAGGATGATATTCGGCAGTTTATTGTTAATACCCATGCAATGAAAAGCACGCTTGCAAACATTGGAGAGTCCGATCTTTCCGCCAACGCGTACGAATTGGAAAAAGCCGGAAGAGCGGAAAATTTGCCGTTAATACAAGAAAGGACAGCGCCATTTTTGGAAGCCTTGAGTAAGGTAATAGAAAAATTTAAACCAAAAGAAGGCGACGATGATGAGGTACCGGAAGATTCAGATAGTGATACTGAGTTTTTGGATGAAAAACTGCTCGTTATACAAACCGCATGCAGGGTATATGATGAACAAGGCGCCAACGCCGCGCTGGGGGAATTGGCGCAAAAAAAATGGCCGCATTCCGTTAAAGAACTGCTTGGCGCCGTTTCTGAATATTTGCTGCATAGTGATTTTGACGAAACTGTAAACATTATTGGAAATTATCTAAAAGATAATATTCCACAATCTGTTAAAGGATAAATATATGTCAATATTAAATGCGTTTTTTAAAAAAATAAAATCAAAAAACGATTCGGCGGAGAATAAAGGCAAGGGCGTAAAAATGGGGGCTAAGGCTCTATCTGCCCGCCGTATCTCCATTGTAGAAGCTTTGAACAAATCAATAGAGGTATTTTCAATTAATCATGAAAAAACTTTTGAAGAAGTAATGACCATCGGTATACGGCCTTTTGCGGAAGCGGTCGGACTGGATCGCGTAGTCGTTTACGCCATTGTAAACGGGGAAAGAGAAAAGCAGTTTGGTCAAATTTATCGTTGGGACAAGTCAGAAGGCGGACTTATGTCTCTTGCCGAGGAACTGCAGATTTTACCCAAGATTCCGGTTTTGGAACAATGGTTGGCGATTGCGCAGAAAGGCAAACATATAAGAATGAGGAAAAGCGATTATAACGAAGAGCAGGCGGCTTTTCTGGGCGTGTATGGCATTAAATCAATGCTGCTTATACCTATTTTTACGCATGGTGATTTATGGGGCGCGGTAACTTTTCAGGATCATAACAACGACCGTTATTTTGACGATGGCTGCTTTGATTTATTGCGCACTGCGGCGCGCATATTCTCAAACGCGATTATCAGGGCGGATACTGAACACACCGCCGAAAAAGCCATTCAATCGCTTAAACGCCGCGAAAAAATGGCGGATACTCTGAACAGGGCGGCTGTTATATTTCTCTCGAACAGTAAAGAAAAATTTGAAGAAACCATGACGGCGGGCGTAAGGGAAATCGCCGACGTATTTGATTTGGACAGATTTTCAATTTGGCGTAACTTTGTCATGCCTGATAATTTACACGTATCGCAGATATACCGCTGGGACAGGGAATCCGGCGGCACTACAATACCTAATAAAGGGCTTGAGAATGTCACTTATGAACAGCTTGCGCCGCGTTGGGCGGATCTTTTAACTTCAGGCGAAACAATTAACAGTCCGGTAGGCCTTCTGCCGGAAGCGGATATGCTGCGTTCATTCGGCTCTGTGTCGGTGTTTGTAACTCCGTTATTTTTTAATAACACTTTTTGGGGTTTTGCCCTTCTTGAAGACCGCCACAGTGAGCGCTTTTTTGAAGAAGACAGCGTTGATATGATGCGCTCGGCGGCTTTCCTGTGCGCGAATACCGTTATACGTTCTGAAATGGAGCGCACGATTGTCGATGTAAATGAATTTAACCGCGCCGTACTTGACGCTTCGCCGCTTGGCTTTACCGCTTTTGACGAAAACGCCCGTATTATTGACTGCAACGATATTATATTGAAAGGACTTGGGACTACAAAGAAATATTATCTTGATCATTTTTTTGAATTCTCGCCTGAATATCAGGACGATGGACAAAAATCAGTAGATAAGGTGCTGGATGTAATTAAGAGGGCGCTGAGCGGTGAAAAGCTGGTGCTGGAATGGGTAAGTATTACTGCCGATGGAAAACAGGTTCCTTATGAAGTTACGCTGACGCGCACAAAGTATAACGGAAAGTATGTAGTAATGGGCTATCAATACGATCTGCGTAATTTTAAAAACCTGGAAAAAAACGTTCAAGTACAGAGCGAATTATTGAAAATCAGGCTGGAACAGCAGGAATTAATATCTGAAATTTCAAGAGGCTTTATATCATCCGGCGATTCGGAAAACTATGTAAGAGAAGCAATTTCAAAATTGGGACGCTACCATAAGGTTTCGCTTGTGTATATTTTTGGCATTGATTACACCCGTAAAAATACCTATCTGGCGTATCATTGGGTCGCGGATAACTCCCCTCCGATCACTGCGCAATTTGATCTATTGTCTGTGATCAAATCATATTTTCCTGAAAGATTGCCTGACTACACTACGACGGCTGTGGTTTTCTGCGATGATATCGCCAACAGTACAAACGAAGCTTTCCGCCCTATGTTATCCATTGGCGTGCAGGCTTTTATTACAGCTCCTCTTTATGTCGAAGGCCGTTTGTGGGGAGTTTTAAGCGTGGAACAAAAGTCTGAACCGCGCCAATGGACAAGCGTGGAGAAAAATTTCGTCGGTATGATAGCAAGCACCATCGCGGGCGTAATCATGCGCGACATTTACAATACAAAACTCAGAGACGCTCTTCACAAGGCGACCCAGGCAAGCAAGGCAAAGGGGGAGTTCCTTTCAAACATGAGCCACGAGATGCGCACGCCGATGAACGCGATAATCGGCATGACGACAATCGGCAAAAACGCGAAAGATATCGAACACAAAGATTACGCCTTAGGCAAGATAGAAGACGCGTCTACGCACCTGCTTGGCGTTATAAACGACGTGCTTGACATGTCAAAAATTGAAGCTAACAAAATGGAATTGTCTCCCGCCGAGTTTTATTTTGAAAAAATGCTTCAAAAAGTTTCCACTGTAATTAATTTCCGCATGGATGAAAAAAAGCAGAAGTACTCGGTGCATGTTGATAAAGATATTCCCAAATCAATGATTGCCGACGACCAGCGGCTGGCGCAGGTCATTACCAACCTGTTGAGTAACGCGGTAAAATTCACGCCGGAAGAAGGCTCCATCACGCTTGACGCAATCTTTTTGGGGGAAGAGAACGGGCTTTGTACCATTCAAGTTTCCGTAAAAGACTCAGGGATTGGCATTAGCCGCGAACAGCAAAAGCGCCTGTTCAGTTCTTTTCAACAGGCGGAAAGCAGTACAACGCGCAAGTTCGGAGGCACAGGACTGGGACTTGCCATTTCTAAAAGCATTGTAGAAATGATGGGCGGCAAAATTTGGATTGAATCCGAAGTCGGAAAAGGCGCCGCTTTTATTTTTACCGTTCAAGTAAAACGAGGCACTGTAAGAGAAAGGCAGAGGCTTTTACCCGAAGATGTTAGCTGGGATAATATCCGCATCCTTGCGATAGACGACGACCCGGAAATATTAGCGTATTTTAAAGATATAGCGCAGGGTTTTGGCATAATGTGTGATACCGCAGTTGGCGCCAAGGAAGCTATGTCTTTAATGGAACAAAAAGGCGGCTATAATCTCTATTTTGTTGACTGGAAAATGCCCGATATGGACGGCATAGAACTGGCGCATGAAATAAAGTCCGGCAAGGCGGGTAATTCCGTAATAGCAATGATTTCTTCCGCCGATTGGGACAATATTGAAGCCGAGGCAAAAAAAGCGGGCGTTGACAAATTCATGTCCAAACCTCTGTTTGCGTCTACCATTGCAGAAATGATCAATGAATGTCTGGGTATAGACGAAGACCAGGTTAAAGAAAAACAAACGGATATCAATGGTATTTTTGCAGGACATCGCGTTTTACTGGTAGAAGATATGGAAATTAACCGCGAAGTTGTAATGGCGCTGCTTGAGCCTACGCAGTTAAACATAGATTGCGCTGAAAACGGCCTTGAAGCGGTGCGTATGTTTAAAGATGATCCTGACAAGTACGGTTTAATATTTATGGATATACAAATGCCGGAAATGGACGGCTATGAAGCGACAAGGCGCATCAGGGTCATAGAATCAGAACTTGATATTAACGCAAACTCCATCAAAGGGAAACTTGATAACAAAATCAGCCCGAGTTTCAAAGAAGGTGAAACTCGCGGCAATGATAAGAATTTGCGCAAGCAAATTCCGATTATCGCAATGACCGCAAATGTATTCCGTGAAGACATTGAAAAATGTCTTGACGCCGGAATGGATGACCATGTCGGCAAACCGATTGATTTTGAAGAAGTCATGGGAAAATTGAGAAATTATTTGTTGAAATGAGTGAGGTTATATGTCAACAAATAAAATTTTAAATAAAATGATAAAGCAAAAATTCCCTCTTTCTATACAAATTTTATTTACAGTCTTGACTTTCTCAGAATTAATAAAAAGATTAATTTATTATTTACTGAGTTCAGGCGGGGGATAAATGTAAATGATGCGAATATCAAAGGGGGTAATATATAAATTTCTTGTTTTTATTTTTTTAACGGTCTTATTTTCAGGGTGCGGAAAATCATTAAAAAACGCGGACAGTGAATCTTTTGCGTTTACTTCATACCGCGACATTCCCGGCGTAACAAATGAAGAAATAGCCGCTATTGAAGAAATTAAGGAGAAGAAAACTTCCTTTGTTTACGGGATGCTTTCAACCGTTGAAACTTTTGAAATAGAAAACGGAGGAATCGGAGGATTTTCCTCTTTGTTATGCGAATGGCTTTCACAGCTTTTTGGAATTCCATTTAAGCCGGTTATTTATGAATGGGGCGATTTGATTGCCGGGATAAATTCAAAAAACATTGATTTTACCGGAGAAATGACCGCTACCGATGAAAGGCGAAAAACATGGTTAATGACCGACACTATCGCGGGACGTACTGTAAAAACATTACGGCTTATAAACAGCGAGCCTATTTTAGAAATCATCAACTCGCGCCCTCTGCGCTGCTGTTTTTTGAATGGCACTATCACAACAAGAGACGTTATCTCGCGTTTACAGGGCGGGTATGAAATTATATTTGTGAATGATTATTATTCCGCTTATCAGAAACTTAAAGACTTTGAAGCCGACGCCTTTTTTTTAGAGAGCCCCATGGAGAGTTTTTTTAGCGCTTTTGATGATTTAATATCCGAAGATTTCTTGCCAATAATTTACAGTCCTGTATCTTTTTCGACCGGCAACAACGGCCTTTGGCCTTTTATCTCGGTTGTGCAAAAAGCTCTGCAAAACGGCTCTTTGAATTATTTATCCGGCTTGTATAAAATGGGAGAAAGAGAGTACAGGCGGCATGCTCTGTTAATGCGCCTGTCCGAAGAAGAAAAAATATATATAAAATATCATCCTGTAGTGTCATTTGCCGCCGAATATGATAATTATCCGATCAGCTTCTACAATAAACATGAAAAAGAATTTCAGGGGATTGCCTATGACGTGTTAAAGGAAGTGGAAGCGTTTACAGGTTTAACTTTTAAAATTACCAACGGTAAAAACGTGGAATGGCCTGAATTGCTTCAGTCGCTTGAAATGGGAAATGTGTCCATGATAAGCGATCTTTTACAGACAAAAGAACGCATAGGGCTGTTCATTTGGCCAAAGACCGCGATTATGGCGGATAATTTCGCGCTCATATCAAAGTCGGATTATCCCGGCATTCGGATAAACGATATACAGAGCGTAAGAGTCGGGTTAATCAAGGACAGCGCCTACGCTTCATTGTTTCGAAACTGGTTTCCAGAGCATAAAAACACGATCGAGTACGGAAGCTCAAAGGACGCCTTTAACGCTTTGGATCACGACGAAGTTGATTTGGTGATGGCAAATTTAATTCAACTCCTTATGTTGACCAATTATTATGAACGTTCAGGTTATAAGGCGAATATCGTATTCGATTATTCTTCTGAATGTGCCTTTGGATTTAATAAATACGAAACGGTTCTTTGTTCTATTGTAGACAAGGCGCTCCGCCTTATTGATACAAAAGGAATTGCGGGGCAATGGATGCGTAAGACTTTTGATTACAGGGTAAAGCTTGGGTATTTGCAGCGCCTGTTGTTAATTACCTCGTCTGTTTTACTTTTAATTGTACTGGCGCTTTTAATTTTCTTTTTTCAAAGAAGGCGCCTTACGGAAATTTGGCTTGAAGATATTGTATACAAACGCACCACCGAGCTCCACAAGCAGCATAAACTTGTAAGCCTTGTTAATAATGTAGCTGTCCTTCTGCTGGAATCAGACGCATGGGAGTATAAAAGGACTATAAGCAAGGGCATGGAGATGATTGCCCAGCATATTAAAGTTGACCGTATAAGCATCTGGCAAAACCATAGTAAGGAAGACGGAAGTCTCTACTACAAGCTTGTGTGCAATTGGGCAAATAAAGGGCTGCCAGATTTGGATGCGGAAACTGATTTTGCGTATAAGGACATTATGCCAAACTGGGAAGTCCTTTTTAACAACAGAGGGTATGTAAACGATATTATTGACAACCTCACAGAACCTGAAAAAACATATTTATCGTCGTTCAAAATTCAATCTATTATTGTGATTCCTATTTTTTTAAAAGAGCTGTTCTGGGGATATATCAGTTTTAATGATTATAAAACCAAGCGTACTTTTCCTGAAACGGATTTGTTTATCCTGCGCTCCTTGGGTTTGCTCGCCGTCGGATCTATTCAGCGCGGCGAAATTGCTTTTGATATGAGGCAAACCCTCACTGAACTTGTTAAGCTTCAGGTGGAACTTGAAACCGCGCTGAAAGCCGCGGAGGCGGCAAACCGGGCCAAATCGACATTCCTTGCCAATATGAGCCATGAAATGCGCACGCCGATGAACGCTATTATTGGAATGGCCGCAATAGGAAAACCCGCCACTAATATTGAGCGCAAGGATTACTGTCTTACAAAAATTGAAGAGGCCTCAAGGCATCTTTTAGGAGTAATCAACGACATTTTAGACATGTCAAAAATCGAAGCCGGTAAATTTGAGCTGTCGCCTGAAGAGTTCGATTTTGAGAAGATGGTTAGACGGGTTGTGGATGTTATCAATTTCCGCGTGGACGAAAAGAAACAAAAGCTTAATGTGCAGATAGACGATACTGTCCCGCAAACCATTATCGCCGATGATCAGCGGGTTGCTCAGGTTATTACAAACTTGCTTGGAAACGCCGTCAAATTTACGCAGGAAAAAGGCGTTATCAGCCTTAACGCCCGGTCTTTAGGAGAAGAAGACGATCTTTGCACCCTGGAAATTTCAGTAAGCGACAATGGAATAGGTATTGACACCAAGCAGCAGGAGCGCCTGTTCTCTTCATTTCAGCAGGCAGAAGCGTCTACAACGCGCCGATTCGGAGGTTCAGGGCTGGGACTTGCCATTTGCAAGAACATTGTCGAAATGATGGGCGGAAAAATCTGGTTAAAATCTGAATTGGGAAACGGCTCTGTTTTTACATTCACAATAAAAGCGAAAAAAGGCGGCGGTAATGAAACAAAAGAGCGCTCCTTGAGTTGGCATGATGAAAAGAAAGATACCAATATTGACGGGATATTTGCGGGACGGCGCATACTGTTAGCTGAAGATGTGGAAATAAACCGCGAGATAGTGCTTGCGTTATTTGAACCTACCAAACTGGAGATAGACTGCGCTGTAAATGGGAAGGATGCGGTGCGAAAATTCAGCGAAAATCCGGACAAGTATGAATTAATTTTTATGGACATACAGATGCCTGAAATGGACGGTTATGAAGCGACACAGCGCATCCGCGCGATGGATATTCCAAAAGCCAAAATTATTCCTATAATTGCAATGTCAGCTAATGTTTTTAAAGAAGACATTGAAAAATGTCTTCAGACCGGAATGAATGGTCATATTGGGAAACCGCTGAATTTTGACGATGTAGTGGAAAAACTAAAAGGTTTTTTGCTTAATTAACCGCAAGACCTCACACGCGTTAATTTAGAGATGTTCGGCGGCCATGTCGATAAAGTCCCAGGAGTTTAGGATTTTGTCGGGAGGAGGATCTGAAAGTCTCGCTAAGTCTCCTGTCATGTTTCCGGTTTCAATTAATGTTATTACTGACTGTTCAAGACGTTTTGAGAAAGACGCAAGCTCCGGCAAGTTATCAAGTTCAGCGCGTTTTGAAAGGGCTCCGCTCCACGCGAAAATAAGCGCAGCCGGGTTTGTGCTTGTTTTTTCTCCTTTTTGCCAGCGGTAGTAGTGCTGTTGTACCGTCCCATGGGCCGCCTCATATTCAAAAACTCCGCTGGGTGAGACAAGAACGCTTGTCATCATCGCAAGGCTTCCCGCCGCGCTTGCGATCATGTCGCTTTGAACGTCGCCGTCGTAATTTTTGCACGCCCACAAAAAACCGCCTTCGCTTTTTACGGCGCGCGCTACGGCGTCGTCAATCAATGTGTAATAATACCCAATTCCGGCTACGGCGCATTTTTCTTTAAACTCGGTTTCGTACACTTCATTAAAAATAGTTTTAAAACGGCCGTCGTATATTTTAGAAATTGTGTCTTTAGTCGCAAACCAGATTGGCAGTTTCTCTGCAATTGCGTACAAAAAACAGGCGCGCGCAAAACTTCTGATTGAATCGTCAAGGTTATGCATTCCCTGAACAACGCCTCTCCCGTTAAAATCCGCCACTTTTATACGGCGCTCAGTTCCGTCGGTTTTGGTGTAAACAAGTTCCACCTTGCCCGGCCCTTCAATCTCCATTTCCGCCGCTTTATAAACGTCGCCGTAAGCGTGGCGGCCGATCACTATCGGCGCTTTCCATGTGTTCACGGACGGCTTCACGCGGTTTACAGTTATTGGCTTACGGAAAACAGTTCCGTCAAGAATCGCCCTGATTGTCGCATTGGGGCTTGGGTGCAGGTTCTTTAAATTGTACTCTTTCTGCCGCGCCGCGTTAGCTGTAATGGTAGCGCACTTTACGCCTACGCCGAGTTTTTTAATAGCCTCGGCTGATTTTACCGTTATTTCATCATTTGTGTTATCCCGATTTGTAAGGCAAAGATCAAAATATTCGGTTTTAAGATCAATAAAAGGAAGAAGCAATTTCTCTTTTATCACTTCCCACAAAACGCGGGTCATTTCGTCCCCGTCAATTTCGACAATAGGATTAGTCATATTTATTTTTGCCATGAGTACAGTATAGCGGCGTTTTTAAGAAATGTAAACAGCCTTTTATTACGCCTTTAAAAGGGTATCTTTTATATCTTTAATTGGCGCTTCGATATTCTGCCGTTTGGCAAGATGGCGCAGAGTAATAGTGCCGCCAAGAAGGTTTTCATCCGGTATTATCACATAACGCAGTCCTTTTCTTTCCGCAAATATAAATTGTTTAACAAGGTCAATCTGTTCTGTAAAAACTTCGCAGGGGATTCCCTCTTGCCGCAGTTTTTCCGCCAGCGCCTGATACTGCCCTGATTTTTCAGCGTCCACGCAGGCTATGGCCGCTAAGCAGTTGTTTGCGTCGGGCAGTTTGTTAAGGCTTTCAAGAGCGGCAAGAAGGCGGTCAAGTCCAATGGACGAGCCGACCCCGCTGATTGAATCCTTATCTTTGGAGTACAATCCGGCGAGGTTGTCATATCGTCCGCCTGAACAGATCGATCCTATGTCGGGAAGTTCGTTTAAAAATGTTTCAAACACTACGCCGGTGTAATAGTCAAGTCCGCGCGTTATAGATGGGTCAAGAACAAAGGGATCTGCTACGCGGTTTCCGTCTGCCGCGCACGCATCGCGCATAAATTGATTAACAGCCGTAAGCCGCCGCGATTCTTCGCAAGCGCCGCCGGACAGCTCCGTTATGCGATTAAGTGTTTCTGTAAAACCGCCCTTTGCCCTTATAAACTCAAGTATTTTTTCCGCGTTTTTTTCACCTGCAAGCTCGGTTAATGTTTTTCGGGTTTCGTCCTCGCCCACTTTTGAAAGTTTGTCAACGGCACGCAGAATGTCTGCGGATTTACCGCTTTGCCCGATGTGTGAAAGAAAACGGTTAAAAAGCCCGCGGTGGTTTACATGGATGGAAACGTCCAGTCCCAGGTTTAGCATAGCGGCGCGTATTAAAAATATAATCTCAAAATCAGAAGCCGCGCTGTCGCTGCCTATGATGTCAAAATCGCACTGTGTAAATTCGCGGTACCGTCCCCTCTGGGTATTTTCGCCGCGCCACACCTTGCCGATATGGTAGCGTTTAAAAGGGAATGACAGCTCGGCGCGGTGGAGCGCGACAAAACGGGCAAAGGGGACTGTCAAATCAAAACGCAGGGCGACATCGCGTTCCCCGTTGTCTTTAAAGCGGTAAATTTGTTTTTCCGTCTCGCCGCCGCCTTTGCCAAGCAGTATTTCCGCGTATTCAAGAGCAGGAGTGTCAATGGGAACAAAACCAAAAGAGCGGAATGTATTTTCAATATTTTCGATCAATCCCCTGCGCGGAATTTCCGCAGACGGGAGAAAATCTCTAAACCCTTTTAAAATCTTAGGTTCGATGTATGCTGCCATATTGATACTATATTTTAAAACTTTAAAACAGGCAAGGGATAGAAAGAGATCTACCACGAACCAAAAAGAGAAGAATTTTTTTACCACGAACCACACGAACCAACACGAACCAAGAAAGATTAACGTCTACCACTGATAGGCGCGTAAAACAAGAACAGGAGTTCATGGGTTTCTGTTCGTAATCTTATCGTGAAGTACACCTCTGGTTTTCGGACAAGAACCCCTGATCCCTCTCTTTCTATTAAGCGTATATTTTTTGTAAATCTCGCCGCTCTCTAGGTTCGCGCCCTGTTCGTGTGGTTCGTGGTAAAAATTATGTTATAATGTTATACTGAATCCATGTTGGAAGATACCGTATCCCCTAAAAACGAAAAATTTATCAGGATGACTACTTATTCCGTGGAGAAGAATATACTCAGTCTTGCCGGTCCCAGTATTTTAATCATGTTGATTTCCGCGATATACAATATAACAGATACGTTTTTTGTAAGTTCTCTGGGCACCAGCCATGTGGCGGCTGTCGGCATTGCGTTCCCGCTCATGGCGATTATTCAGGCTATGGGTTTTTTCTTTGGGCAAGGATCGGGAAATTATATATCGCGGGCTTTAGGAGCGCAAAATACAGACGGCGCTTCCCGCATGGCGGTCACGGGGCTTGTCAGCGGTTTTATCGGTATGGCTGTAATAGCCGCAACGGGACTTGCCCTCCTTGGACATTTGGCGGACTGGCTCGGCGCGACGCAGACAATTAAGCCTCATGCGAAAGAATATATTTTTTTTATTTTACTGGCATCCCCCTGGATAGTTTCAGCTAATGTTTTAAATCAGCAGCTTCGTTTTCAGGGAAGCGCCGGGATAGCGATGTTTGGAATGTTGTCGGGGGCTATTTTAAATATTTTTCTTGATCCGCTTTTTATTTTTGTCTTTGGAATGGGAGTAAAAGGCGCGGCTGCCGCCACATTAATCAGCCAGATAACAAGTTTTTGTATACTCTTTTTTTATTGTACGACGCGCAAGGGAAATATTTCGATTAATTTTAAACATTTTTCCCCTTCTTTAAAGCGTTATGCTGAAATGTTTAAAGGAGGAGTTCCGGCGCTTATCAGGCAAAGCCTTATGAGCGTCGCTTCAATTATTATTAATCATTTTGCAAGGCCCTATGGGGACGCGGCGATTGCCGCAATTTCAATTTCAAACAGGATTGCCATGTTTGCTACGTCTGTAGTTCTTGGCTTTGGACAGGGGTTTCAACCGGTATGCGGATTTAACTATGGCGCGAAATTATACGGCAGGGTAAAAAAAGCTTTCTGGTTTTGCGTAAAATTCTCCTGCACAACCTTGCTTGTTATTTCAATTATAATGGCGATATTCGCGCCTCAGATCATAATGCTATTCAGAAAAGACGACTTGGACGTAATAACGATAGGCGCGTTAGGGCTTAGGCTGCAATGTATAAGCCTTCCTTTTACGGCGGGCATTATAATGGTTAACATGATGACCCAAACAATGGGAAGAGCGCTTGAAGCAAGCATTATAGCCTTTTCCCGCCAGGGATTATTTCTAATTCCGAGCCTTTTTATTCTTGCGCCCCTCCTCGGACTTAACGGTATTCAGCTTGCAAGACCGGTATCGGAACTTGCAAGCCTTGTAGTAGTAATTCCTGTATTAATTAAAACGCTTAAAAGTCTGTCTGTTCCTGATGAATTAATTTGAAATATTTTTACCACGAACCATAGATAAGAAGAATTTTACCACGAACCACACGAACAAACACGAACCGAGAAAGATTTGCTTGAACTACATATATTGGCATTTGACGAGAGCAGAAGGTTAGGGGGTTTTGTTCGTTATCTTATCGTGAAGCTCACGTATTGTTTTCGGACAAGAACCTTTGATCCTTTTATCTCTCTACTACGCGCATATTTGTATCTAATCGCACCGCTCTCTAGGTTCGTGCTGGTTCGTGTGGTTCGTGGTTAAGATCCTAGAAGTATCTTTTTAAGAGACCTTTAAAGCCGGCGCAGTGTCTGGCTTCGTCGCGGGCCATTTCGTGGACGGTGTCGTGAATCGCGTCCAGGCCTTTTTCTTTGGCTCTCTTTGCTATATCTGTTTTTCCGGCGCAGGCGCCAAATTCGGCTTCAATGCGCAATTCCAGGTTTTTCTTTGTGCTGTCTGTGACGACTTCGCCTAAAAGCTCACCGAACTTCGCGGCGTGTTCCGCTTCTTCAAAAGCATAGCGCTTGTACGCTTCGGCAATTTCAGGATAACCTTCGCGCTCTGCGACACGGCTCATTGCCAAATACATTCCAACCTCGCAACATTCGCCGTTAAAGTGCGCCTGCAGATCTTTTACAATGTCGGCGTCAACGCCTTTTGCAATCCCGACTACATGTTCCGCGGCAAAGCTGCCGCCCGCAACCTGTTCTTTAAATTTTTCAGCCGGAGCCTTGCAGGTAGGACACTGCGCAGGCGGCTGATCGCCAGTATGTACATAACCGCAAACAGAACAAACCCATTTTTTCATATCTCTCTCCTTTTAATTAAATTTAGTTAATTATATTACTTTTACAAAAAAAAACAAGAGTATTTTTATGACTTTTGAATGCCGATTGTTTTTATTAAATTGCCTGTTTTTGCATCCCATAGTTTAATGCTTGTATCACGGGAACCTGAAAGTATCTGTTTGCCGTCAGGACTGAATGCGACTGAAAAAACCCATGAAGTATGCCCGGAAAAAGTTCTGATTTCCCTTCCTGTCGCCGCATCCCAAAGCTTAATAGTGTTATCGCCTGAACCTGAACCGGAAACTATTTGAGCGCCGTCGGGACTGAAACAAACTGAGTTAATCCAGCCTGTATGACCGGATAATGTTTTTATTTCTTTGCCTGTAGCCGCGTCGCAAATTTTTATATTACCGTCTCCTGAACCAAAAAGAATTGAATTACCATCGGGGCTGAAACTGATTGAATAAAGGCTTTCCCTGTATCTTGGAAACGTTCTAACTTCTCTGCTTGTGGCTATGTCTAAATTTTTTATTGTCGCCGCGAAATTTCCGGTGTTGCTGGATTGATCTAAAAAAATGATCTGTTTGCCGTTGGGGTTGAACGCCGCGGAAGTAATCATTCCTAACTGTCCCCAGAAAGTTTTTATTTCTTTTCCTGATGATGAGTCCCAGAGTTTGACCATGCTGTCTGAGAAACTGGAAAGAATTTGTTTGCCGTCGGGACTAAATGTTACTGATGTAACCATGCCCATAAACCCTGAAAAGGTTCTTATCAATGTTCCTGACTCTACATCCCAAAGTTTGACAGTGTTGTCATAAGAACCGGCGGAAACTATCCGCGTCCCGTCCGGACTGAATGCTACCGAATTAACCAATGAAGTATGGCCGGTAAAAGTTTTTATTTCCCTGCCTGTTGCCGCGTCCCAAAGCTTGATACTGTTATCGCTTGATCCTGAAATAAACCTAGTGCCGTCCGGGCTGAACGCTACCGATAAAACAGGGCCTTTATGTCCCTGTTGCGGGATGACTTCAGGCTCAAGCTCAGGTTCAGGCATCTTTAAAATTTCTTTTACTTCTTCGGTTGATTTACATGTATTTAAAAGAATGGCCGTTAAAAGGAGGAAAATAATTTTTTTAAACTTCATATACTATTTTCGGAGAAAAAATGACGTTTTAAAAGCCTTAATCGCCTTGTTGAATCAAAATTACAACTCTGTTAAAATAATAAAATGAAATCGCTTGGTATAAATATTGGTTCAACCAGCCTGAAAATGGCTTTATTGGAAGATAATAAACCCGTATGGACGGCTTTTACGCCCCATGAAGGGGATTTTAGCGCGGCTGTGCATAAACTTTTAGCTGAGGGAAAAGTCCCCGAAGGCATTCCCGCTCTTGTTACAGGCAATGAAGGGCGCTTTATGTTCGATGTCAGTGGCACTTTGGAACCGCTCTGCGTCGAAGCGGCGCTGCGCAGCCTTGGAATTAAAGCCGACGCGGTTGTCAGTATGGGCGGTGAAGACCTTATTGTCTATTCTCTTGACTCTGACGGCAAGATAATTAACAGTTTTTCCGGCAATAAGTGCGCGAGCGGTACGGGCGAATTTTTAAAACAGCAGCTTGCCCGCATGGACATGACTTTGGACGATATTGACAAGGTGCCTGACACCGCAAAAGTATACGCCCTTTCAACGCGCTGTTCCGTGTTTATGAAAAGCGATTGTACCCACAGGCTCAATAAGCGCGAAGCGACAAAGGACGATATCGTACTTTCGCTTTCCGATGTGATGGCGGTTAAAGTTATCGACTTTTTAAAACGTGCGAAGGTAACGTCGGGCAGGGTAACGCTCACAGGCGGCATCACCCTTAACCGCCATATTATCCGCTTTATCCGCGAAAAGGCTCCGAATATTGAGTTTATAATTCCCGACACCGCCCCTGTCTTCGAGGCGTTTGGCGCGGCGGTTATGGCTCTGCAATCGGGCAGCAAACTGCCTTCCGCCGACAATTTGCTTAAAGCAAACGATGTCCGCTTCGGCTCATTGGGAGCGTTACGCGATTGGAAAGACAAAGTAAAAGTTTTTGAAAAACCTGACGGCAAGGTGAAAGCCGGACGCAGATACATTCTAGGCGTTGACGGCGGTTCCACCACCACCAAAGCGTGCCTTGTTGACATTGAGACCGATGAAATTACCGCAAGCCACTATGGGCGCACCCACGGCGATCCTGTGAAGGCGCTCAAGGAGTGCCTTGCGATCATTCAGGAAAAAATAATCGCCGATACGAGCGGCAAAAAAATTGACATTTGCCTTGTCGCTACAACCGGCTCCAGCCGTGAAATACTGGGCGTGTTTTTAGAAACTCCCGGCGTGTACAATGAAATTATCGCGCACTCCGTCGGGACTACGTACTTTGACAAAGAAGTGGAAACAATTTTTGAGATTGGCGGACAGGACGCAAAGTACGTTCTTCTTAAAAACGGCGTGCCCATTGATTACGCGATGAACGAAGCCTGCTCTGCGGGAACAGGCTCATTTTTGGAAGAATCCGCCGCCGGAGACCTGTCAATTCACAGCGCGAAAGATATTGGCCCCATAGCGTTAAACGCCCCTTCGCCGTGTAAATTCGGCGAACACTGTTCGGCTTTTATTAACAGCGATATCCGCAAGGCGGTTCAACAGGGCGCGGGCAGGGAAAATATTACCGCAGGGATTGTTTGTTCCATAGTATCGAATTATCTTAACCGCGTTGTGGGAAACCGCACAATCGGAGGCAAGATTTTTTTGCAGGGCGGAGTGGCTAAAAATCCTTCTATTCCCCTCGCGTTTGCAATGCTATTGAATAAGGAAATCCTTGTTCCGCCGTCGCCTGAGCTTATGGGCTGTTTCGGCGTAGCGTTACTTGCAAAGAGAAAAAGAGATGACGGTCTTCTTGCGGAACAAGCCGTAGTGTTAGACGACATTATTAACCGCGACATCGGCTATGAGCGCGTCTTTAACTGCAAATCATGCGAAAATCTCTGCCCGATTCAGGTGTTAAATGTCAACAATCACAAATACATGTTCGGCGGACGCTGTAACAAATACACAAATATGCGAAAACAGGTAAAAGACGTGCCTGTGTTTGATTATGTCGAAAAACGGCAGAAGATGCTCTTTGAGGAATTTGCCGCGCCCGCGCTTGAAAGTAATAAAAGAGATTATGTTGTCGGTATCCCACGCGCGTTTTCAGTCCACACTCTCTATCCATTGTACAGTTGGTTCTTCCATGAATTGGGAATTAAAACATTTCTTTCTACAGAAGTCGCCCATGCCGGAGTTGCACGGGCTGAATCAACATACTGCTTCCCTGCGGAAATTGCGCATGGCGCTATTCAGGACTGTCTTGATAAGGGAGCGGATTATGTGTTGATGCCGCATTTCCGAGATATGCCAAGTTACGAGGAGAAAGTACACGCGAATTTCTGTCCGATTACCCAAGCTCTTCCTTATTATATGGAAAAGGCTTTTCCCGATATCGATAAAAAGAAATGGCTGCCGCTTGTCGTAAGTTTTAAATTCGGCGAAGGAAAGGCGCTTGAATTGTTCTGTGAGATGACAAAGCTTTTAGGCATTGGAGAGGCGGAAACAAAAGCGGCGTTTGATACCGCGTTGGCAAAACAGAAAAGTTATTTTGAAGCGGTGGAAAAAATGGGTCTCCAGGCGCTTGAAGACGCGCGAAAATCGGATCGGCCTGTTATTGCCGTTTTAGGCAGACCGTACAACGCCTTTACGCCGGAAGCAAATATGGGTATTCCGCGCAAGTTTACAACACGCGGCTATTCAATCATCCCGTTTGACATCCTGCCGTTCCGCGATGAAATTATCTTCCCGAATATGTACTGGTTCTACGGCCAGCAGGATTTAAGAGCGGCAAAACTCCTTAAAAAAGAAGACAACATTTATCTTACGTTTGTTTCCAATTTTTCGTGCGCTCCCGATTCTTTCATTCTCCATTATGTGAAATGGATGATGGGGCAAAAACCGTTCCTCGTGCTTGAGTTGGATTCCCATTCAGCGGACGCGGGCGTCGATACGCGCGTTGAAGCGTTCCTCGACATAATTGACGGTTACCGTGAAAAAAAAGCTCAGTTTGAAGATGAGCGCTACGACAACGGAATGAGGTTTGTCTGCGAAAAAATGTATTCAGGCGAATTTGATCTGCGCATAGACAATGTAAAAACAGGGGAGCGAATTCCGGTTATTGACAACAAGAGGGTAAAAGTGCTCCTGTCCAACATGGGAAATATCTCTACCGAATACATGGGCGCCGCAATACGCAGTTTAGGCATTAACGCCGAGGCGATGCCTGTCGCTACCGCCAAAACAATTCAGGCGGCGCGCGCCCACGCGTCGGGGAAGGAATGCGTGCCGAGCCACTTGGTTCTAGGCAGCGCGTTGGAATTTTTCTTCAGCGACAGATACCGCAAAGACGAATTGTACCTACTCTTTGTGCCGATTACAACCGGCCCTTGCCGTACCGGTCAGTATTATGTCTACTATGAAAATCTTTTCCGTGATTTGCGCCTTGAAAATGTGGTGGTCTTTATCCTCTCCGCTGATAATTCATACACGGAGCTGGGACCAAGTTTCGCCAAAGAGATGTGGAAAGGATTGGTGTTATCTGACTATTTAAAAGACATTCAATGCTCTCTGTTGGCGACGGCGGTTGATCCCGTAAAAGCGGAAAAAGATTATGAACATTCATGGCGCAAGGTTATGCACGCCGTGGAACATAATCCCAAAGCGCTTTGGAAAGAGCTTAAACACGTTGCGGCGGATGTAAAAAAAATACCGTTAAAACGAAAAGTAGCTGATTGTCCGCGCGTATTGATTGTCGGCGAGATTTATGTGCGCCGCGATGATTTTGCCGTGGGCGAATTAATCGAACTAATGAGTGAGAGGGGTATTGTTGTAAAGGTCGCCGGAGTCAGCGAATGGATTCATTATCTGGACTTTGTGCGCGAATACGCTCTTAAAAAACTTATTAAACTGCGAAAACCCGGCACAAGGCTTTTTTCCAAGCCGTCAATTGACCTTAAAAAACTTCAGGTTGAAGAATGGTGGAAACATCATATCGAAAAGAAAGTCCTTTCTATTTTAGAGCCGACCGGCCTCATCCCAAAAACGCCCCACGATATGCGGCATATCATGAAGTACACGGTGAAACATTTTGTTAATCTGGAACTCAATTCAGAGATTGCGGTTTCTTCCGGTTCGGCGGCTGCGGCAATGGACGAAGGTTATTCAGGCATCGTGAATATCAGCCCGTTTGCCTGCCTTATCGGGCGCGTTATTGAAGGGCTGTTCACTCCGTGGGCGCGTGAACGCAACTACCCGATACTGTCGGTGGAAGTAGACGGCAATCTTCTGCCGCCGAATATTGTCAACAAACTGAATATTTTTATGGTTAACGTACTGCGTTTCAAAGGCGGCAGCGATCTTTCAACGTTAGTTGACAAAGCTGGCGGGGGAGAGTCCGCGTGAAAAGACTTGATAAAAGCATAGAATCGATTCTTGAAAATTACGAAGCTTACGGCATGGTTAATCATTCGGGCGCGGTGAATCTTCCGGGAAGGGAGAGCATTGATAATATTTTACGTGATTTTGAGAAATTGCTTTTTCCAGGTTTTCTGGAAAATGTTTGCACGGACAGAGAACCTCTGCGGAAACTTACCGCTGAAAAAGTGAAAAAATTATCCATGGCTCTGAGGCGGGAAGTGGAGAAGAGCCTGACTTTTTCGGTGCGGCATGGAAAGTTGAATTGCGGGCATGAAGGGTGCGGGGCGGTAGCCGCGCTTGTCGTTGAAGAATTTTTTGAAGAACTGCCGAAAATCAGGGTCATTCTTGGGAATGATTTGGAGGCTGCAGTGCGCGGAGATCCTGCGGCGATGAGCGACAATGAAGTAATTCTTTCCTATCCCGGGTTTCAGGCGATTGCAATTAACAGGATAGCGCATTTTTTCTGGACGCGGCAGGTTCCCCTTATTCCACGCATGATGAGCGAGATTGTTCACGGACGGACAGGTATTGACATTCATCCCGGCGCGCAAATAGGCGAGTCATTTTTTATCGATCACGGAACGGGGGTTGTGATTGGAGAAACTACTGTTATAGGGAAAAATGTTAAACTTTATCAGGGAGTAACCCTTGGCGCGCTTTCAGTTAAAAAAGAGGAAAGCGGCCGTAAACGCCACCCCACTATCGAAGACGACGTGACAATTTACGCTAACGCTACAATTCTTGGCGGAGAGACCGTCATTGGCCGCGGCAGCATTATCGGCGGCAGCGTGTGGATAACGCAGTCTGTGCCGCCGGGAAGCAGAATTAGTCAATAATATGCCGTTAAATCAACGCATAACTGCTGTTATTCTGGATGATAGTCGCCGCGTAATTTTTCGCGTATGATTTTCTCCTCCAAAAAATATTGTGTTGGACTCTGGAGCCGTCGCCCATACTGTGATACAACTGTCCTAGCTTGTTTAACTGTATAATATAATTTGGATGTACTTTGCCAAATGCCCTTTCCCTGATAGACTTTGCCTCAAAATAACAGCTTTCGGTTTTTGAGTATTTGCCCATGCTGTAATACACCGCCCCCAAATTGATTAATGCTGCGGCATAATTCAGATGATTTTTACCATACATCTTTTCTTCAATTGATTTTACCTCAAGATAATAGGCAATAGATTTTTTAAAATTGCCCATTTTATGATATAACAATCCCAGGTTATTTAACGAGTACGCGTATTCATGATGTTTTTTTCCGTGGTTTTTTATCTTAATGGCTTTTACTTTCAATAAACATTGTTCGGCTTTTTCATAATTGCCTGTTTTGATATATAACAATCCCAAATTGCTTAATGAGACGGCTAAACCTGAATGGTTTTTCTCAGGATTCTTTTCATAGATAGTTTTCAACGTTAATAAATAATGTTCGGCGTTTATATAATCATTTAAAGAAAAGTATAAACCGCCCAGAATGTTTAAAGAAACGGCATAATCGGGATGGTCTTTTCCCAAAACCTTTTCCCTGATAAAAAGCGCGTTCAAATAACATCTTTTTGATTTTTCATAATCGTAAATTTTATAGTATAACATTCCTAAATTGTATAATGTTTGCGCGTATTCGGCATTGTCTTTTCCCAATATCTTTTCCTGAATGGTTTTTATCTCTATTAGACATTCAATCGCTTTTTCATAATCGCCCAGGGCGTAATACGCATTTTTTAAATTAGTTAACGATAACAGATAATATGTATGTTCTTTGCCGGCAATTTTTTCTAAAATGGTTTTTTCTTCAAGATGATATTTTTGGGCATTTGCGTAATCGCCGATACTGTAATATAACAATCCCAAATTATGCAATGATTGGACATATCCGGGATGTTCCCTTCCCAGGGTATCTTTAAAGACATTTTTTGCCTCAATAAAACATTCTGTCGCTTTAAAATAATTATTCCTGTTGGAATATTGAACCCCTAATTTTAGGTAACAATCTCCTTTTATCGTTTGTGTAATAACATCCGACCTATTGTTAATTGTTTTTGATTCTAAATTCATTACTTCCTCCTTTTTGTAATGGACATAAAAACCGCTTTTTTTGTTTGCCGCCGTAATATTGTTATTTAATCTGCGGATACGATATTTAAATTGATTTTTTATATCCTCACATTATTAAAGTTAAGAAAAAACAGGCTTATCGGCAAGGAAAAACGGAATTTTTTCAGAAAAAACGATGAAAAAACCCAAATTAATAATATTTACTTACTTGCATAAAGTTTGCATTTCCTGTAGACTCATAAACATCTTTATTAATTCGATTAATCAGTCTGACTTCTTTAGCGGTTAGACTTAAATTGGAGTCAACAGATGGGTGTTTTATCGGTTGTTTTATTGGTTTTTTTCGTTATTGACGCAATTTTACTTGTATTATTGGTCCTGATTCAAAATGAAGAAGGGGACAGTCTTGGCGGCATATTCGCCGGCGGCTCAAATACCGCTTTTGGTTCCCGTTCGGGTAATTTTCTTACCCGCGCTACCACTGTTTTAGGGGCTTTGTTCCTCGTAATCAGCCTTGGTTTGGCTTTGCTCAGCCGCACTCCCACCGGCGCGGGCATTGAGGAAGAAGTAAAGAAGCTTAATACTCAGGAATCGGGAACCAGCTGGGTGGAAGATGCGATAAATCCGCCGCGTTCCATTGATAATGTCTCTGACGATAATAATGAAAACGACAGTAACGACAATATTGATAATTAGGGATGTCAGACATAGAAATTAGGAGGTTTTAATGAACCTTCAGGACATATTATTACCCGAATTCATCAAAGTAAATTTGAAAGCGGAAGACAAGAATGACGCGTTTAAAGAACTTGTAAATCATTATTGCAGAAAAAATAATTCTTCTTCTTCGTATAATCAAATCCTGGACGCGATTGTAAAACGCGAGGCAAAAATGTCTACTGGTATTCATAAGGGTATTGCAGTTCCCCACGGCAAGACCGACGCCGTAAAGAAAATTTGCGGCGTGCTTGGTATTTCTGAAAAAGGCGTACAGTACGATTCTTTGGACGGAGAGCCTGTGTATCTTCTTTTTATGATTGTTTCCCCAATTGAAGATTCGGATAATTTTCTTTGGATGTTAAAGCATCTTGCCCAGCTTATAGAAATTCCCAAATTTCAAACGGAACTGCGCTCTCAAAAAGATCCGCAAAGCGCGTTTAATGTTATCTGCAAATTCGAAGAGGCGCTTTCCGGCAATTGATTTCCGCCGTTAGGAGCGGTGATCGCGTATTCTAAAAACTCAAGTTTCCACGCGTGTAAAAAAAAGCCGTTTTTTTTGCCGGACTTTTTTCCGCCGTATTTTGTATCGCCGGCCAGCGGATGTCCGTGGAATGCGGCCTGAGCGCGTATTTGATGCGTCCTTCCGGTGGCAATTTCCGCCTTGATTAACGTATAATTGCCGTCCGCCGCAATAGGCGTAACTTTTGTAACCGCGGTTTTACCGCCGGCGGCTTCATGAAAAATAAATGTTTTTTTCTTTTCTTTATCGCGGATAAGTTCATCCTGCCAGATTTCTTCCCCTTTTAAATTCCCTTCCACAACAGCCAGGTAAGTTTTATGCACCTTACGTTCCCGCATAAGAGAACTGAAAAGACGGGCGCCTTCTATGCTTGTCGAGAAAATTACAATGCCGCTTGACGGTTTGTCCAGCCTGTGCAACGGTCCGGGTTTAAAAGACAGCGACACAGGCAATTTCTCAGCCAGAAAAAACTGAACTATTTCGTCCAGGCTGTTATGTCCGTGAACCGCAAGCCCAGCCGGTTTATTAACGGCTATCAGTCCCAAACCTTGCCAAAGAATTTCAGGGGGAGGAAACTGGCGCGTTTTTGCGGAATGCTCCTGTGCGTTTTTTAAAAATGGCGCGGTTAATAAACCAATGGAAATTTTTACGCCGCTGTCAATGCGGTCGTCCGCTTTTCCCGGCTTTCCGTTTACAAGCACTTTTTTCTGACGCAAGAGGCGGTGAATTAACGGCAGTGGACAGCCGGTAAGCGCCTTACGTAAAATTCTGTCAAGCCTGCGCCCCTTGTCGTTTTCTCCTGTAATAAGTTCCATATATGTTCATTTATACCGTATTTTTATTGTTATTTCACCTGAGGCATAAAGAGAACCTATTGACAAAACACGCATATTAATGGATTATAATGTAATGACAGCGGCGGCAGTCTTAAAATCTTTATTTACGAATAAAATATTTTTATCCACTGTTTCAAGCTTGTGTGCCGCGCAAATTTTAAAGCTGTTTTTTTATTTATTAATGAATAAAAACAGAAAAAAGTGGGACGCGATAGAAACCGTAATATGGCGCACAGGCGGAATGCCTTCAAGCCATTCAGCGGCCGTATGCGCTCTTGCGACATCCGCCGGAATTAACGAAGGCTTTGATTCCAATTATTTTATTGTTTGCCTTGTTTTCGCCATGGTGGTTCTTCGCGATGCATTGGGAGTCAGGAGGACTGCCGGTTTGCAGGCAAAGGCGTTAAATAATCTGGGTAAGCAATGCGCAAAGATATCAGGCGTGGAATTCCGTTCCGTAAAAGAAATTCATGGGCATACTCCGCTTGAAGTATTAGTCGGATCCTGCTTAGGCATTTTAATAGCGTTTTGTTTTTATCTGTTTTAGGCATATATTATGTCCTTCTTCCGTTCTGTTTTGCTTGCAAGCCTTATTTCCCTGTTAGCGGCTTTATGCCTTCTTTTTATTGGTTCCGCAATGGGTTACGAAGAATTCCGCGGCGGATACGCGGTGTTAATTACTGATGATTCAATTGATGACAGTACTATACTTTCCCATTTGGAATCAGGCGATTTATTTTTCGGCGGCACTCCTGTCAGCGAATCTTCGCAGTGGGTTTTGCTTGATGAATTTGATTCGGTAAAGAAGATACCGCTGGATCAGTTTTCATCAAGGATTTTTCCGTTTGACCCGCGTAATGACGGTTATGCCGGCAAATTAAGAGACGTATTTGTAAGAAACGGAAAACGTTTTGTTTATGTGCCTCTTTTTACCGGCAACTGGAAAGCCAATTTTCTGGATAAAAAATTCAATGAATTAATGGGGGATATTCCCTATTCCGTTGAATATTACGGAATAGGCCGCCCGCTGGCGCTTTTCTTTATTATTTACGCCGCGGCTTCCGTCATTCTTCTTATATTGTGTTATGCGAAAAGAAAAGTTCACCGCAGTATAGTTAATATTATACCGATGATCCCTGTGCTTTCTTCGCTTGGTTTCTTCGGCGCCGCGGGAATCGGAAGCGCCGCCGCGCTTTTTGCCCTTTTTATTTTATTAAAAGAGCCGCTTAATGAGCTTGTAAATCCGCCGCCGTTAAGCAAGAAAGGAAAAAGGATAAATAATATTTATAAAGAGATAATTGCCCCTTATAAATTTTACTGGCTTTTCATTCCGCTATTTGCGGCCGTCTTGTCAATTTTGACCATATTTTCGCAATTAAAAGTTTTATTTTTAATTGCCGTAACTGCCGCTTCTTTTGCCGTTTTCTTCTTTTCGCTTAAAATAGTGTCGTTTTCGGGAGTGGAACACAGAAGATTCAATCCGCTGATGATAGTAAGAAGGCGTTTTCCTGAATTTGTTTTTCCAATGTATATTTTTCCGTTTGTAATCGGCGCTTTTTTAGCAATGTTTTTTACGCCGTATATGTCAGGAAGTTATGACACCGGCAATAAATTTGACAGTATAGTAACTGAACAGGATTATTACGAGCATTTGACTTTTCAATCGACATTTTCGACGCGCCGGTTGGACGAATCTTCCTCGGCTTTTCCCGCTTTTTCAATTGATACGGACGGACTTTTTTCCATAAATAAAACCGCCGCGGTTCAATCTGTAAAAATGAGCGATTTTCCGGGTTTTCCGTTAAAACACTTAATGGATTTTTTTAATAATGTAAATAATGGGGACATTATAAATTCCGGCAAAAGTACGGGGAGAATTCAGGAAAATTTATCATTATTGGTATTATTATTGCTTTTGTTTCCCGGGTTGTTTTACAGGAGAAAAAACGACGGTTCCGACAGTGGAGCTTCCGGCGGCTCAAAAAAAAAATCAGTAAAATTACGCTCAATAGGTATTAACTGGAATAATAAACTGTTGTATAATGACGAGAGCCTTTTGCGCAGCCGTAAGGACGCTTAAATTATGAAGATATATTCTTTTCCAAGGGGAGGGATTTCCTATGAAGACCCGACTTCCCCTGCAAAAACATCAACCGAAAACGCTTTTTTACCGGCGCTTTCCGTAATATCGCTTGGAAACAAGGCAAAGCCTGTCTATCCTATAGTAAGTGTCGGGGAATTTGTCCGCGAGGGAATGTTGATTGGCAGGGCATCCGGCGCGGGGACCGCCAATGTGCACGCTACGATTCCCGGCAGAATTATCAGAAAAGTTTCATGGGAAGACAGATACAAAGTTATTAATGACGCTTTTCTTATCAGACTGGAAGGCTCTTTTGAAAGGTTGGGCAGAAGGGATGATATTGCGATGTGGAACGGCTTAAACGGTTATGATTTACAGCGGATAATTTCCGATTACGGAATTGTAGAAATGTACAACGACGAAAGACCGCTGTCTGATATTATTTCCGCCGCCAGAAAAAAAGACAAACTGACTCTTGTAATTCGCTGTGTTTTTGACGATCCCTGGCTTGCCGCCGATTATGTTCTTTGCCGTGACAGATTAAACGCGATTATTGAAGGCGCCGCTATCGTGGCAAAGGCGTGTTTTAAAGTAAAACAAATTATTTTTGCCGTTTCAAACCGTGAAAAAGAACTGGGTGAACAGCTTCTGTCCGCTTCTGATAATTTAAATATTCCCTCCTCGCTTGTTTTAACAGGCTCCCGTTATCCTCAGAGAAACAGCAGGGAATTAGAGCTTGCCCTGCGCATATACGAGAAAAAAGAAAACGCCGATTTAGGCTCCCTGTTAATTTTAGGTCCCGCCGTTTTTGCCGCGGTTAATGACGCAGTAGTGCTTAGAAAACCTATTCTTGACCGTTATGTCGCCGTCGGCGGTTCGGCTGTTAAGAAGCCGCAGATAATGAAAATCAGAATAGGGACAAGAATTAGCGAAGTTATTGAACAGTGCGGCGGATTTATTGAACCGCCTGAAAAAATTTTAATTGGCTCTCCTCTTTCAGGCAGGGAAGTTAAGTACCTTGACGAACCTGTCGGCAAATCATGTTACGCTGTTGTAGCCATGGCAAAGTCGCAGGCCGCAATTCACGCCCAGCAGAATTGCATTAACTGCGGCGAGTGCAGGGCGGTTTGCCCCATTGGGCTTGATCCGCAGAATATTTACAAACGGATTAAATCGCAGGAAAATATAAAAATTGAAGCGACAAGCTGCCATGGGTGCGGATGCTGTAAAATAGTCTGCCCTTCCGCCCTGCCGTTAGTGGAAACTATTTTAGGATACAATCAGGAGGGGATAAGTGCCTGAAAACAAGGTTACATTTTTACAGAAGCCTCAGATAAATATCTCCGTTCCCAGCGCCGGCAGAATGTGGCTTGTCTGCGGCTGCGCGTTTCTTTGCGTCCTTCAATCGGCCTTAAACGACGGCGGAAAGACTCTGGTTGTCGCTTTAAACGCGCTTTTTTCCGCTTTACTGATTGAATTATTATTTACATGGCGTAAACACAGGGCGGCTAAAATTAAAGACGGAAGCGCGGCCGCTACGGCGATGATTCTTTCCATACTTTTGCCTAATCAAATACATCCGGTATTTGTTTTTTTAGGCGCCGCTTTTGCGATTCTTGTAGTAAAGTACAGTTTTGGCGGTCTTGGATCAAATTGGCTTAACCCCGCTCTTGGCGGCTGGTTATTCATACGGTTCTCATGGCCTTCAGCTTATACAAGCGCGTTTAACGGCTCAACTCCTTCAATTTCAGAAATGATAATTCCATCCGACATAAGCAGTATGGACGCTTCAGTTACGGAATTGTTTAACAATTCGATATTTTCAATTGCAGGCGTGCAGCTGCCGTCAGGCTATATCGATCTTCTTTCAAACAACAACGCATCTCTTATTATGGACAGAGGTTTGTTTTTTCTGTTAATTGGCACTATAGTCATTACCGCTGTCGGGATTAACAGAGGCTGGGTACCGTTGATCTTCCTTGCCGTTTACGGTTTTCTTGTCCGGTTTGCGGGCGATTTATCGGGAACATATTGGAACGGGGATATATTGTACGGCATTTTCTCAGGAGGCGCAATTGCCGCGGCTTTTATTCTTGCGGCTGAACCGGCAAGCGGCGCCAAATTAAAACCAGGCCTTGTATTTACAGTTGTTTTAAGCGCGTTTCTTTCATGGTTTTTCAGGTACAGGTGCATGGAATATACGGGATGCTTAATAGCCATTGCATTCACAAATTGCATAACGCCCCTTGTCAGGCTTTTTGAGGAAAAAGTTTTTCTCTCCCGCAATATCCGCGGTAAATTCCAGGAGAACCGCCTATGAAAGACAAAGCTATCCTACTTGGCTGGATAATAGGGCTTTTACTGCTTATCTCTGTTCTCTGGATTGCCGTTCAATCGGCACAGGCGTTTAATGTTTTACGATCGGTAAACAGCGTATTTATAAGTAATGATGATTCGCGGAGGCTTAATAAATTTTTACATGTAAAAGCCGGAAAAGCGGAAGCCCTGGGGTTTTGGTATTTGATGAATACCGCTGATAGAATGTTTGTTTTTACTGTCTTTCAGGACGGCATACTTGTACCGCTTGGAGCTATTGTTTCACCTAACGGTACTGTGAGTGAGATAATGCCTTTGAGCGCCCATGCGGTGCAGATTTTTGACAAATTGCCGAAGAGTATTCTGCAGCTTTATACGGGCAGGATAGAAGAAGCGGCGCTTATAAATTTTGCGTCGCCGCAAGGAGCCGGCAAATGAGTTTGAGCCGGCAACATTCATTTTGGGGTTCTCTTTCTCCGCTTGGCGGATTAATGGGCGCGGGGCTTTTAGTCATGGCTTCCGGGCGCTTGTCGTGGGCGATTACCGTCGCTGGAAGTTTGTTTTGGGTATACGGCTTTACCGCGGTTACATACGCTTCTTTAGAGTTGCTGGGAAAGAAAAAATTATTGCCTGTAAAAGGCAGAGGCATTTTCATTACCTGTTTGGCGGCGTTTTTCAGCAGTATGTATTTGTTGTTGTTCTGGCTGCTATGCCCGTTTGCCGCCATGGAAACGTTTATGCTTCTTCTGCTTGTTCCTTTATTCTGCGCAAGCCCCGATTTTATTCAGCAAATACAGTTTTTATGTGAAAGCGCGTACATTGATATTTTTGAAAATCTGTCAGATGCGGTTTCAAAAGCGGCCTCTTTGGCGGGTTTGTTAATAGCGTTTTCTATAATCAGGGAGCCGCTGTCTTATTGTATGTTGTCATTTCCGGGGACTTATCAGGGAATGATTACAATTATGTATTTTAAATCAGGCGCATTTTTCCCAATGGGCATATTTACCGCTTCGGCAGGTTCTCTTTTGTTATTGGGATATTTCATCTGTTTATATCAATATTGGAAAGGAAAGATAGGCAATGGTTAATACTCATATTTTACTGTTATTTATTTACTCGGGATTTACCATGAACATTTTATTGCAATGCGGTCTTGGATTAAAAGGAGCGGTTGAGTCTAAATCAAATCTTAATATAACGACATTTATAAAGTTAGCGCTTATTTTTTCATCAGTAATTCTCTTATGGTTGTTTTTTTCTAAAGCGCTATTTTCAATATTTTCCGGTATTTTTGTATATGTAATCTTATTTCCTATAAGCGCTATGGTTTATAACGGACTTGAATTTTTAATTTTCCGTTATTTATATAAAAATAAAGAGAATACGGAAACTTTTATAAGTTTTCCTGACGGAATTACAGCCGTCGCTGTTTTTATTTGCATAAATATTGCAAATAACATTAATGAAGCTTTAATGCTTTCTTTTGGTTTTACATTCGGAATTTTTCTTGTTAACATGATAATAAGGGAAATTCGCAGAAGGGCGGAATTGGAAACAGTTCCGGTTTTTCTCAGGGGAAAACCGCTGGTTCTTATCGCTATGGGGATGTTGTCCCTTATTCTTACCGCCGCATCATTATTATTTTTCAGGATGATTAGCGCAGGGTGAAAGAAAACGGCAAGATTTACCTGATTATAGGCTCTCATGCCCATATTCCGTCCGGTTCTTCGGAAAGTGAATTTGAATATATTTATGAAAATAAAGTGCGCCCCTTTGTTTCCAACCTTTACCGTTATTCCAACATTCAGGGCGTTTTGCATTATTCAGGCGTTTTGCTTTACTGGATAGAACGCGCTCATCCTGAATTTTTTATGTTAATCGAAGATATGATTACGCGAAAACAGGCTGAACTTTTAGGCGGCGGATTTTATGAGCCGAGCTTCCCGCTGATTCCCCTGCAGGACAGAATTGGCCAGATTGAATTAATGACGACATATATCCGCAAACATTTCGGGAAACGCCCGCTTGGCTGCTGGCTGCCGCAAATGGCGTGGGAACAGCATCTTGCGGCGGCGCTTTCCACAAGCGATATGATCTACACTTTTCTTTCACAGGAACAATTTGTACAGGCTGGGATAAAAGGGAAAGGTCTTTTTTCACCGTGCATCAGCGAAGATCAGGGCAAACTTCTAACAATTTTTCCGGTCTCTTTATCCGTGGAACAAGATTTGGCGAATAAAAGTTTTTCCCAGGTTTTTGTCGAATTAAAAAATAAACTTGACGAAGTATGCGGCGGAGACTGTGAAAAAATAATCAGCATATTTCCTGATAAAGTTTCATCGTCTGTCGAAGAAGCGCCCGACACGGCATGGAACCGTTTTTTTGAAGAAATATCCCTTTCTGAAAATATTATTGAAACTACATTGCCATCCAAATTTTTAAGAGGCCATAAAACATATAAAAAAGAAAGTTTCCCAAACTCGTCCGCCGTGCAGGATAATTATTCGCCGCGAAAGTTTTTAATTGAGCATGATGAATCGGGAGGTATTTATTCCAAAATGATTTTAACCAATGTATTAATAAATCAGTTAAAGGGGGATAAATCCCGAAAATTAAACGCAAGAGAAGAACTTTGGCAGGCTCAGGACTCAAGCCTGTTTTCCCCCGGCGGCGGGTATATCAGGGGCGAACTTCGCAAGGCGGCGTACAGTTCGCTTTTACGGGCGGAAATGATGACGCGTGAAAATGGAAAATTTATTCCGTCGTTAATACAGTATGATTTTGATTTTGACGGCGTAAAAGAATTTATTTTTCAGGATACGCTGATTAACTGTTACATTCAACCAAGAGGAGCCTGTATTTTTGAGCTTGATTATCTGCCCAAGGAATGGAACTATCTTGACTGCGGTTCAAACGATTACGGAAGGCGCGCGTCTTTTGCCGACGTTCTGCTTCCATTTGAGACAAAGACTGATAAACCTGAAGACATTATTACGGAAAAATCAAGGCTTTGTTTTATTGAGCAGTATGAATCAATAGCGCAGGATAAAAAAGGAAAATCATGCTTTAAGCTTCCAGCCTCAGGCGATGATATGCCGTTTGGAGACATAGAAATAAACAAATGTTATTTTATAAAAAAGGACGTTATTACAGTTTCATATAATTTAAAAAATACCGGCAAATACGCGCAAAAGTTTAAATTCAGCCCTATAATTTATTTTTCTTTCGCAGACATGGACGAGTATGTCCGTTTTCACGCCGTTGACAATAACGGGAAGGACATTCATATACACAATAAATTTGACGCGGGTAATTTAAAAATCCTTGATGTAAAAAATGAAGTGCAGATTTTAATCGGTTCCATAAGGCCATTTTCAGGATTTATTACCCCTGTTTTTAATAATGATCTTTATCAGGCGACAATAATACTTCCGGTGTTTTCAATTTCCCTTAAAAGCGGTGAAGCGTGGACTAATGAGTTTAGCCTAAAGTTTTCCCACTAAGTATTGAATTACCCCATTTTTTTAGTTATCATGACCTGTATGAAAAGAATATTAATTACATCGGCGCTGCCCTATGTCAATAACGAACCCCATCTTGGCAACCTTATTCAAGTTCTTTCCGCCGACGCCTTTGCTCGTTTTTGCAGGCTTCGCGGTTATGAAACACTGTACGTCTGCGGCACCGATGAATACGGAACTGCCACGGAAAACAAAGCCGCGGAAGAAGGCATAAGCCCTAAAGAATTATGCGACCGCTATCACGCGATCCATCGGGATATTTATAATTGGTTTAACATCGCGTTTGACAAGTTCGGACGCACTTCAACTCCAATCCAGACTGAAGTAACCCAGGATATTTTTTTAAAATTGGATAAAGCCGGTTTTATCTGTGAAAGAACGATAGAACAATTTTACTGCTCCAACTGCAAAAGGTTTCTTGCCGACCGCTACATACGCGGCGTTTGCCCCGTCTGCGGCGGCGCTGAGGCGAGAGGCGATCAATGCGAGGCGTGCGGCAAATTGTTGGATCCAACCGATTTAAAAGAGCCGAAATGTTCTTCCTGCGGCGGCACTCCGTCTCTGCAAAAGACAAATCATCTTTACATTGACCTTCCGGCGGTTAGGGAAAAACTTGAAGAATGGATAAAAACCGCGTCAGTAAAAGGTTTTTGGGCGAATAACGCAATACAGATGACTCAGGCTTGGATACGTGACGGACTTAAAGAACGCGCCATTACAAGGGATTTAAAATGGGGAATCCCCGTGCCAAAACCCGGTTATGAGAACAAAGTATTTTATGTCTGGTTTGACGCGCCAATCGGTTATATTTCCATAACCGGAACGTTAGGTGAAGAAAAAGGAAATTGGCGGGACTTTGTAAATTATTGGTGGAAAAGTCCTGAAGAGACGGAGCTTTTTCAGTTTATAGGAAAGGACAATATTCCATTTCATACAGTAATTTTCCCGTCAAGCCTTTTGGGAAGCGGTGAAAAATGGACAATGTTACACCACATGTCCAGCACCGAGTATCTTAATTATGAAAACGGCAAATTTTCAAAATCAAGAGGGGTTGGAGTTTTTGGTACTGATGTAAAAGGGACGGGAATCCCCGCCGACGTATGGCGTTTTTATATTTATTACAACAGGCCTGAAAAATCCGACGCCATGTTTACATGGAGTGATTTTAAAGAGAAAGTAAACGGCGAACTTATAGGCAACCTTGGCAATTTGGTAAACCGCACGCTCTCCTTTGTTACGCGCTACTATGACGGTACTATTCCCGAAGGAAAGAGCGATGGCGCATTTTGGGCTGAAGTTGTAAAAATGGAAAACTCAATTACTGAAAAACTTGACAGGGCCGAGTTACGTGACGCTTTTAGGGAAATATTTGAATTATCCTCGTTTGCGAACAAATACTTTCAGGACAATGAGCCGTGGCGGTTACGTAATGACGATCCTGAAAAAGCAAAATCAGTTATACGCGACCTTACTTACATTGTCCGCGATTTGTCGGTGTTAATAGAGCCTTATATGCCGAATGCCGCAGAAAAAATCGCTTCATTCTTGGGACTTAAACTCAGAAGCAATCTTAGCTGGAAAGACATTGGAAAAGCGGACGGCATAGGGAATATTAAAATAAAGAGCGAAATACTTTTTAACAAATTAGAAGATGAATTAATTGAAACTTTACGCGTCCGCTTTTCGGGGAGCCAGAAAGAGAGGCAGGAAAGCGATAATGTGCAAACTGCGGCTATGGTTAAGCCTTTCTCTTTCGTAGTGGATTTGCGTGTGGCAAAAATTGAGAAAATAGAGAGGCATCCAAAAGCCGATAAACTCTACATTGAACAACTTGAAGTGGGGGAGGGAGTTACCGGAACACGCGAAGAGCGGACAATTGTTTCCGGCCTAGTGCCGTTTTACAAAGAAGAAGAATTGCTTGGAAAGAAAATTATTGTAGCGTATAACTTAAAGCCCGCTAAACTTCGCGGCATTGAATCAAGGGGGATGCTCCTTGCCGCCGGCGACAAGGGTGGCGTAGGCGTTGATGGCCAGCCCATTGAGCGCGTGGAAGTGCTTGACGCGGGAGACTGTCCCACAGGAACGAGGCTTTTGCCCGAAGGTGAGGATACGGTTGCCGCTCCGGCGGAAATAGACATTGACACGTTTTTTTCGTATCCAATTGCGGTAAAAGACAATACCGTTTTTTGCGGCGGAAAAAAATTGTGTCTTAACGGCAATCCAGTGCGTACTAAAATAATTCCCGAAGGTGAAGTGCATTGAATGAGAATTTTTACCACGAACACCACGAACACCACGAACTTTTTGTACATATCTTGTCGTTGTTCGTGTTGGTTCGTGGTAAAATAGGAGTTACACGGAGGAAATGTGGTTGATTCTTCTTTCTTGGACACCTTTATTTCCAACATAAAAGAAGCCGATCTCGCCGTCTGTGAAAACGCGGACTCCTTTTTACAATCTTCAATGTGGGGAGAATTTAAATCCCGCTTTGACTCAACCGCAAAGGCTTTTTTAATTAATTGGCAAAAAGGCGATAATACAGAAACGCTGCCTCTATTGGCTCTTTGCCGCCGCTTCGCGTTTGCGTTAGGTCTTGGTTTCTCCTTTGCGTATATCCCCTGGGGGAGTCTTCCTGATTTTTTTTCCGCTGAAGACAGGGCAAAAGCCCTTGTTGAGCTTGCCGAAAAATTAAAACAGTTTTTATCAAAAGACACGGCATTCATCCGCTTTGAACCGCCGTGGCATTACAAAGACGGCGATGAAAATTTCAAAAATGAATCTGTCATGTTCACTTCCGCAGGCTTTAAAAAAGCGGCGGCGACAGTCCAACCGCCGGATACCGTCATTGTCAATCTTAATCTTTCTTGTGAGGAAATTCTCGCGTCCATGAAATCGAAATGGAGGTACAATGTTTCTTTAGCGGAAAAAAAGGGCGTAAAAGTCAATGTTTGCGGCGTAAAAGATATCGAAGTATTTTATAATCTTTTAAAAGAAACGGCTGCAAGGGACGGAATCGCCGTACACGGAATTAATTATTACAGGACGCTTTTTGAAGTATGTGAAAAACAAAATAAAAAAAATCAATTTATCCGTTTGTATATAGCGGAACATGAAAATGATGTAATTGCGGCTATTGTCGTTCTTTTTCGCGGGAAAGAGGCGACGTATCTTTATGGGGCATCTTCCAATAATAAGCGAAATTTAATGGCTCCGTATGCTCTTCAATGGAAAGCCATGCAGGATGCAAAAGAAGCGGGATGTTTAAATTATGATCTTTTCGGCATACCCCCAAATGAAGATCCCAATCATCCGATGGCGGGTCTTTACAGGTTTAAAACAGGCTTTGGCGGACAGATCATACACCGTCCGGGAAGCTGGGATTATCGATATAAAAAGGTAATGTACGATCTTTTTAACAAGGCTGAAGCCCTGCGGAAAAAATTGCGCGATTTAAAAAAGAAAAAATAACCTATTGCAAGACATAAACATCAATTGTATTATTAACTAGAATGTCAAAAACTAAAGTTTTTAGATGTTCTTTAGGAGTAATTATGGCATTTGCATTAAACACTTATCCAATTACCTACCGTTCAAGATTTTCCAATGGAAAATGGAGCGAGGAATATTTGGAAAAACCGCACAAGACGTCGGAAGAGGAAGCGGCTATGAGCGACGAAGATCGCTCCAAGCTGGAAGATTCCCGTAACTGTTACGCGGACATGCCTCTTGTCAACTACACAAGCCAGTACGGATTAGCGTGTTTTGAAGGACTAAAAGCCTTCCCGCAGAAAACCGGAAAACTTGCCATTTTCAGACCGGATCAAAACGCCCGTCGTTTTTACCGCTCAATGGAGGGGATGTGCATGCCGCCTTTCCCCGTAGAGACATTTGTCTCTGTTTGCAAAGAAACAGTCAAACGGAACGCCGCTCTTGGATTTAAACCGTCCTATAACAGCGAATGGGAAAAAGATTCATATATGACGGCGGACGCGGTCTACATTAGACCATTTACCATTGCAGAAGGCGGCATTGGGGTAAACCTGTCCCATGAACCTTATGTTATGGTAATCAATACTCCCGTAAGCGCGTATTTTTCATCCGGTAATTCGGACGCAGTTGTTTCAGACAGAATCCGCGCTACGCCTAAAGGCACCGGCTGGATTAAAGCCTGTTCCAACTATGTTATGTCCGCCCTAGCAAAATCCGAAGCCTTAAAAGCCGGCTACATGGAATGTGTGTTTCTCGACGCGACCCACCGCAAATATATAGAAGAAGGCTCATCATGCAATATTTTCTTTTACTTAAAATCAGGCGAATTGGTAACGCCCGAACTGGGAGACACAATCCTTCCCGGCATTACCCGCGCCAGCATAATAGAACTTGCCAAAGACAGAAATGTTAAAGTGGTGGAACGCAAAATTTCGATAGACGAAGCTCTTGAACAAACAAAGGAATGTTTTGTCAGCGGAACCGCCGCAGGAGCCACGCCCATTACTTCACTTACCTACAATGGTAAAAAAGTGTTATTCAACAACGGCAAAGACGGCGATTTTACTACAGAGATTCGCGACACGCTTAAGGGGATTCAGTACGGTACTCTGCCTGACACAAAGGGGTGGATGACGTTGGTTTTGTGAAAGACAACCTATAAAATTCAGGAACGTTTTCCCGCAAGCGCCAGTAATTCCTTGGTGGGGTCAACCATTTTAGAAATAGTTGATGGCAGATGCAAAACAGCTACCCAGCAGATGCGCTCGTAGTCTTCGCGTTTAAGGCGTTTGTGGTTTACATGGATAAGAAATTCCGGGTATATATTGCGTAGGGCGGCTTCAATGCAAACTTGAATATACTCGTTATCTTTAAGGAAATCGTCCCTGACATATTTAATAGAACTTGGTTTATCGTACATCGCCGCCATACAGTAACCGTAATAAACCGAACTGTTAATTGATTCAAAGAAACTCAGGGCGCGCAGTTTTTTTATATTAAGCCGGTGTCCCTGGTTGCCGCATATAAATTCTATTTTTTGGCCATTTTTGTTCAAGTCGCCGATTTTTTGTTTTATGGCGGCTATATCCTGCGGTTTGATAAAGTTTTCTTCGATATTAAGAACGGCAAGTTTAGGCATTGTAAAAATACTGTTGGGAAGTTTTTCAAGCATATTATCGTAAATCTGAAGACTTGTCAGGTTCTTAAGCGTCCCAACTTTATCGTCTATTACGGAAATTCCGGTACTGCCTATTTCCAGCGTTGTAAGATTATTTAAAAGGAATAAAGACGGTGGAAGTTTTCGTACAAAGTTACCGGCAAATGAAAATGAACGAAGCTCGCTGTAATTACCGAATATATCAGGCAATTCGGTTATACTGAATTCACTGCCCAGGATATCAAGTTTTTCAAGTTTCTTTAAATCCTTTATTGAATCAAAAATGTTTCCCTCTGTCTTTAAATGCCGCAGTTCCAGTACTTTAAGATTTTTTAGTTTAGAAAGGCTGTCTGGCTTTTTGATTGCAAAGCCGGAAAGCGTAAGAGATTGAAGTTCAGGGCATGATGAAAGTATGTGCATCGTCTTCTCAAAATCTAAAATTTTATAGTTTTTATAAACTATATCAATAATGCTTACCTTTCTTAACGCCTGATGATTCATAAAAGAATCAGGCAGGTTTAAAACAACCCCGCTCTCGTATTTTATTGACAATAACAATTCTTCAAGTTTAGTTAATTTTTTTAAATCTTTTATAAACGCCGCCGAAGAATAAATGTCGATCTTGAGGACTTTAAGTTCGCTTAATGACGCTATATCTTCGGGAAAGTTCCAGTTTTCATTGATCCTAATGTGCAGTTTTTCCAGTTTTTGCGCTTTGGCAAGACCTGACGGCGCTTTGGGAAGTCCCTTACAGCAGCAGGAAAGAACGCGCAGGTTGGGCATGGTAAAAATAAATTCCGGAATTGATGTGATTTTAGTATGCGAAACATTCAGTTCTTCAAGATTCGCGCATTCCTTTAAAACTTCGGGTACTTCCGTAAGGACCGGCTGGTTTTTCAGGCTGATTTTTTTTACGGTATCTTTTACTTTGGAAATACGTTCGATAATATCCTTCATGTCCTTGCACTGCATGCCTTCAGACATGATGCCCAAAGTTGGGTCTTCTTCCTTCCAGTGAAGGTCTAATTCTTCAAGTGGTGTAGCCATATATATATTAAACCATGATATTGGCAAATCGTCAATAAAATAATACTATCATGTATGATGGGGGATTTTATGGTTGAGCTTTTTAACGGCGGGGCGTATTTAATCAAGGGAAAAGAGATTATTAGCGATGACGGGGATGTAGCGGTTAAATTAGAGCAGCGCGGCATAAATATGTCCAAAGAGCAGGCGCGAAAGGGGACGATTTCTTACGGTATTTTAGCCGCTCATAATAGCGGTGATGAGAATAACCTGCGCCTTAAATTTGATTCCCTTACTTCCCATGACATTACTTATGTGGGGATAATACAGACTGCCCGCGCAAGCGGGATGGAGCGCTTTCCAATGCCCTATGTGCTGACCAACTGTCACAACAGCCTGTGCGCGGTTGGGGGAACGATTAATCAGGATGATCATGTGTTTGCCCTTTCTGCCGCGCAAAAATACGGCGGGATATATGTTCCGCCACACCTTGCCGTCATTCACAGTTTCAACCGTGAAATGATGGCGGGCTGCGGCAGAATGATTCTGGGTTCTGACAGCCATACCCGTTACGGCGCTCTTGGCACAATGGCGGTCGGCGAAGGCGGCGGAGAGCTCGCGAAACAGCTTGTCGGCAGAACCTACGATATGCCGTCCCCTCCCGTAATAGGGATTTACCTTGAAGGAGAGACAGCGAGGGGAGTCGGTCCCCAGGACGTAGCGCTTGCGATTATTGGCGCGGTTTTTAAAAACGGCTATGTAAAAAACAAGGCGCTTGAATTTATCGGGGACGGCGTTGATAAAATGTCCATTGATTTCCGTAACGGAATTGACGTGATGACGACGGAAACCGCCTGCTGGTCGTCAATCTGGAAAACCGATAACAAGGTAAAAACATATCTTAAAGAGCGGGGCAGGGAAGTCGATTATAAAGAACTAAAACCCGCCGATGCCGCATACTACGACGGATTCATTAAAATTGATTTATCAAAAATCGAGCCGTGTATCGCGCTCCCGTTCCATCCCAGTAACGTGTACACGATAAAAGAACTGCAAAAAAACGCGAAAGATATTTTTGTGAAAATAGAAGAAGAAAACAAAGAGACAGGCCTTAACCTGAATCTTAGCGTTAAATGCCATGACGGCGGCGTGTGGGCTGATCAGGCTATTATTGCCGGCTGTTCCGGCGGTATTTTTTCCAACATTATGGCAGCGTCTGACATTATAAAAGGCCGCTCAACAGGCAAAAGCAATTTTTCCATGAGCGTGTATCCCGAAAGCCAACCCACGTATCTTGAATTGGTGAAAAACGGCGCTGTAGAAACATTTATGAAGACAGGAGTTCTTGTACGTGAAGCTTTCTGCGGCCCCTGTTTCGGCGCTGGAGACACGCCCGCAAATAACGAACTTTCAATCCGCCACGTTACGCGCAATTTCCCCAACCGCGAAGGCTCCAAACCAAACGACGGACAAATCGCTTCCGTCGCTCTTATGGACGCGCGATCAATTGCCGCGACCGCGATTAACGGCGGAAAAATTACCGCCGCAACGGACATCGACGTTAAATACGGCAAATACAAGTTCTTCTTTGACAAGAGCATTTACGACAAGCGCGTATACAACGGCGTGGGAAATCCAAAACCACAAACTGAATTAAAGTTCGGCCCCAATATCAAAGACTGGCCAAAAATGCCCGCTCTTCCTGAAAATCTCTTATTAAAAGTGGTTACATTCATTACCGACTCTGTTACCACCACCGATGAACTTATCCCCTCTGGGGAAACTTCATCGTACCGTTCAAATCCGTTAAAGCTTGCTGAATTCACTTTAAGCCGCAAAGACCCGAATTATGTAAAACGGGCAAAAGAAGTGCAAATTCTTGAAGAGCAAAGGAGTAACGGGAATGCGGACGGCGAACTGGAAAAGTTACTGAAAAAAATCCAGGGTATTGAAGACTGTTCAAGTGTCAGGTTTTCCGTCATTGGCATGGCAAGCGCCATTTTTGCCCGCAAGCCTGGAGACGGCTCCGCAAGAGAGCAAGCCGCTTCCTGCCAGCGGGTACTGGGAGGCGGCGCAAATTTCGCGCTTGAATACGCGACAAAAAGGTACAGATCAAACCTAATCAACTGGGGAATACTTCCGTTCCTTATTACTGATGAGACTCTCCTTTCAAACGGCGATTATATTTTCTTCCCTAAAATTAAGTCCGCCGTTCAAGACAAAAAAGAAACAATTACAGGCTTTGTGTTAGGTGAAACAGTTAAAGAGATAAAAACCGCTTTAGGCGGACTTACTGACTCTGAGAGACAAATACTTATAGACGGCTGTTTAATTAATTATTACGCGAAAAAATAAAATATTTTTTACCACGAACCACACGAACACCACGAACTTTTAGTACATATCTTGTCGCTGTTCGTGTTGGTTCGTGTGGTTCGTGGTAAAATTCTTTATCTACTTTGCTTGCTAATAATTTGTTTATCGCTTAATAATTGGCGGTCATTGGGGAATTCATCCAGTCCTTCATTTAAAATGCGTTCGGCTTCGTCGAAATTTTTCTTGTTCCATTCTGCCGCGAAACGGTTGTGGTAATCAGCCGCAAGATTGCTCTTGTATGTGCGTATGGATTGCTCCAATTCGCGGTTTGCTCCGTATTTGGAAATGGCGTTCTCTAAATATTTAATAGCGGCTCGCCAATCCCTAAGAGGGGGCGCGCAGAGAACTAACGCTGTTTTTTGAATAGTATATGTTAATAATTCCGTAGCTCTTTTTTCTTCTAATCTGCCGCTGCTGCGCGCCTTTTCAATGTCGGTAAGAATTTCGTCTGCTTCGGCGCTTGTTTTAAAATTATTGGCCCTGTTTAAAAGTTCAGCGTCAACAATCAGCATGTCAAGCTGGGAATAATTAGTTTCGTTTATATGCGTTTTTTGGTTCTCAAGAAAAATGCGCGCGTCGGATATTTTTCTTTCTTTTATAAATCTTGACATCCTGTTATTAACAGCCGCCAGAAACAATTCCTGCCAGCGGTTATTGTCGGGATACATTGATGACGCGAAAACAGCCCAGCGGATACATTCTTCCTCTCTGTTGCTTTTTAAAAGAGACGCGCCGTAATTTAACAATCTGTCCATTAGGTCTTTTCTTGGGTCAATAAATAAAAATTCGGACGTTGAAATTTCGGAGGTAAGGGAATAAGAACCGCCTAAAAGCAATGCGGCGCGGTCAACGGCAAGGGGAACGGAAGCGGCAAAGTTATTCGCTTTTTCCAGATCGCTGATCCTGTTATTCAAAATTAATGAGATAAGTTCAATTTGATTTATCGTCTGTCTGTCGCGGTAATTTTGCGGGGGCACATACGCGAAGCCTGTAATTTTTCCGCTTGAATCGTGAAACTCTTTTCTGTTTCCCGGGTCAAATCCAAAGGAGTTAGTCGTTTCTACGTCAATATTCTGTCCGCCAATATGAACCGTCACAAACGCGTGATCTTTTGTCATTACTCCGCTTGAATCTATTCCCGCCGATTTGCAGAGAATGACGTATAGAACTGCGGATGAAACGCAGTTGAACCTTCCGTTGGAAAGCAGGGTGTCTAATCTGGTTTGGTAGAGCGAATAAGATTTTAATACGTTTTTATGCATGTAATTGAGGATAAATTCCGCCTTCTCCCTTTCTGAAACTGTGGGATCAATAGCGGTACTTAACGCGCTAACGGTTGTTCTTATTTTTTCCATGCCGGAAAGAGCTGTGTCTCCTGACGACCAAAGGCTTATTCCCGCAAGTTCCTGCCATGAGTAACCGGATTTTTTTCCCAAATTGTAATAATCAAAGGCTTTTGGATCCGGTTCAATGCGCGGAAAAGCGTTCTGCGCGTGAATTTTCACAGAGAAACTGAAAATTATCGCCAAAATCAGGACAGGCGTAATTGACGGTTTTAAGCTCACAATTTAATATAAATGAAACAGCTAAAAAAGTATATGGTTGGGAGAAAGAATGTCTACGGTAGATCTTATAATAATAGGCGCGGGCCCAGCGGGGCTTACCGCCGCCCAATACGGGGCAAGGGCGGGTTTAAAAGTTCTCGTTATAGAACAAATGTCTGTAGGCGGGCAGGCTCTGCTTATTGACGTTCTGGAAAATTACCCCGGTAATGTAGGAGGTGAAGGTAACGCGCCAAAAACTGGTTTCGAGTTTGCGATGGATTTACACCGTCAGGCGGAATCATTCGGCGCGTCATTCTTTTACGGAGAAGTAAATTCGCTGGAAAAAGACGGCCGTTTTTTTACAGTCGGTCTTTCAGACGGAACAACTCGCGCTGCAGCGGCCGTTATTATCGCGACGGGAACAAAGCCGCGGTTACTGGATGTGCCGGGAGAAAAAGAATTTACAGGGAAGGGAGTTTCCTATTGCGCCACCTGCGACGGTAATTTTTTTAGAGGAAAGAAAATTTTTGTGGCAGGGGGAGGGGACGCCGCCTGTGATGAAGCGCGTTACCTTTCACATTTGACTGACAATGTTGTGATGGTTCACCGCCGTGACAGTTTCCGGGCGCAAAAAGCCCTTGTAAAACGGACGCTTGAAAACCCTAATATTGAGGTGCGTTTTAATACGGTAATTAAAGAAATTAAGGGCGAAAAAAAAGTGAAGTCTGTCGTGTTAGCCGATACAAAAACAGGAGAAACGCATGAAGAAGAAGCCGACGCGGTTTTTATTTTTGCAGGCAGCGTTCCGCAGTCATCTATTGTTACAGCCGGAAAATTAAACGCCAATCTTGATGAAAGCGGCTGTATCATCACAGATCAAAAAATGGCGACAGATATCCCCGGCCTCTACGCTGCAGGCGACATAAGATCCGGCGCTTTCCGCCAGGTAATAACAGCCGCCGCCGACGGCGCGGTCGCTGCACATAACGCATCGGAGTACATAGATGAAAATAGCAAATAGTAAATATAAAATAATAAATAAACAGCCATTCTTCCTTTGCTATTTGCTATTTGCTATTTGTTATTTGTATAACGCCCCTCTTCTTTCTTCTCTCAGTTTTAACGACGCAGGCCCCGCTTCCGAGCTTGCCGCTTCTATTGAAAATGCAATGACTGATGAACAGGCTCTTGCGCAGGTTTTGATGCTTGGCTGGGTTGGAGAAGATACCTCTCCATTAATTATTGACTGGATTAAACAGAGAAATATCGGCGGGGTGAAAATATTCGGTTGGGATACTTGGGATACGCAAAGGCTTGCGCAGACTATCGGCTCATTACAGATAGCAAGTTTAAACACTCCTTTTAACATTCCGCTTCTTATTGCGACTGATCAGGAAGGAGGGTGGATTCGGCATATCAAAGGAAATACCAGTGATACGCCGGGAAATATGGCGATTGGCGCGTCAGGTTATCCCCGCGATGCGTATCTGTCAGGTTATTACATAGGCAAAGAATTGGCTCTTCTTGGAATCAATATGAATTTTGCCCCCACCGTGGATCTTTTTACAAACCACTCTTCAAAACTGATTGGGCCAAGGGCGTTTGGAAGCGACCCTGTAAAAGCGGGAATACTTGGCGCGGCGTTTGTTAAAGGACAGCTTGCGGCGGGAGTTATTCCTACGGCAAAACATTATCCAGGCCACGGAGACACTGACCTTGACTCTCACGGAATTCTGCCAAAAATTGATATATCCTTTGACGCGCTTTGGAACAGGGAACTTGTCCCATACCGCATGCTTGCGGGCGAAGGGCTTCCCGCCGTCATGAGCGGACATCTTTCGTTTCCTCAGACAAAGGCGGGAAACGCTCCCGCTTCGCTTTCCTCGTGGTTCCTGCGCGATGTGTTACGCGACAAAATTGGTTTTAAAGGAGTTGTGATAACCGATGATTTAATGATGTATGGCGCGATAACCTATATGGGAACGCTCTCCCGTACCGCAAAACAGGCTATTATTGCAGGTAACGATATTATTATGTTTTCAAATACGCCCGCTCTTTTTGATCCGGTGTGGATATACCTGATTAATTCAATGAAAGACGATAAAGAATTCCGCGGGTATGTAAGGGCAGCCGTCCGCAGGGTGCTGGAATTAAAAATAACCCATATGCGCTACAATCCAAAAATAACTTATGTTCCCGATTTAAAGAAAGTGGAAAAAGGACTGCCGGATCAGGAGGCTACCGCTTATTTTATGAATCTTGCCGCGCGAAGCGTAACGATAGTAAAGCCTATTCCCGCTGATTCTGTCTTTCCTTTAACAAAAGAGAATGCGGGGCGGGTTCTTTTAGCGGGAAAATATCCGTATTTTTTTAATTATGGAAGAGCTGCGTTTCCCAGCGCTTTAACTTTCCGTTATAATAATGGAGCGGAACCGTCTGAACTTGCGTATTATGCGAATAACGCGGATACGGTAATTTTCTGCCTGTCGGACAATTACGATTTGTATTTACTGCAAAATTTACAGTATCTAAGAAAAAGAGTGATAGTTCTTTCTGTATTAAGCCCCGCTTTTCTTGAAAGCGTCCCATGGATTACAGGCGCTGTAGCGGTGTACAGTTACGCTTCTACGTCTTTTGCCGCCGGTTTCTCGGCTATAACCGGCAAAATCCCAGCGCAGGGCGTACTTCCCTATGAGTGACGATTGCTACTGGCGTAAAATAAAAAAAGATGAATTTACGCGCGTTGAGAAATTACTAAAGGATAATGAAAATAATTATGTTAACGCCTGCGCGAAATTTATCGCGCGCAAAGAAGTAAATACTCTTTTTTGGGTACTATGCGGAAAAGAAGAAATTCAGTCTTTATTAATTAATTCTAAAAGCAATATTTTGCCTGTTTTATGCGGCGTAAAAATACCCGCTATAGATTTAAAAAGAGGTTTCCTTCCTTCAAAAAAAATTCATTCTGTGCAGGGGCTGAAAAACGAAGTAATAATTATAGAAAATGAGTTAAGTAAAAACGGCTGGAAGGCAAAAGAGATAATAGACTATGAACTAATGTCCCTTGACGTTCCTCCCCAAAAGGGAAAAAATTTATCGGGTTTTTCAAATCTTGTTTTAAGGAAGCCTGTAATGACCGATATTGACGCGATGGCGCCGTTACAGGCGGGCTACGAAAAAGAAGAAGTGCTGCCCAAAGGCTCAACTTTCAGCCCGGCGGCAAGCCGGTCAAATCTTTCCAATAATATAATCGCAAAAGGGCAGGTTCTGGCGGCGGACATTAACGGACGGCTTATCGGCAAAATTAATGTAAGCGGAATTTCTTTTACAAGGTATCAAGTAGGCGGCGTTTATGTTCATCCCGATTTTCGCGGCAGGGGAATAGGCCGCCGAATGGCTTATGAGTTTATTTCCTCCCTAATATCTGAGGGCAGGGGAGTGACGCTCTTTGTCAGAAAGACAAATACCTCAGCCCGCCGCCTTTATTTAAGTCTTGGTTTTACAGTTATAAACGATTATAGAATTTCATACTATTGAATCAATGCGCTCTTTTTCGGTATTTTGTAAAATGATAAAATTTCAAAAAAATATATAAATTTTCAGTTTTTCTTGACAAAACAGTTAAAAGTATATTAAAATAACTAAAATGGTCTTAAAATACGCTTATATTTTTCAAAACACTGGTTTATTGGCAATTTCCGGAGATAATACCCCCCCCCCCCCCATTTCTTACCGGTTGATTCTCTGTTTAATTGGAGATGATTTATATGAGTAAACGTACAACTGTAACCGGAGCCGTTGTAGTTTTTATTTTACTTTCATTAATAGCTCTTTTAATTACCTACATCTACAACAGGGAAGCCATAGACCTTGAAAACGCCGTCAGTATGGAAAAAAATAAACTTAAAGACGACATGTTATATCTTGAATCTATGCTGGAAAACGATAATAGCATTGTACACTCTGATAACGGCGATTATATAAATGAAAAAGAACAAGCCTTTTCTCCCGTATACCACCATAAGCTTTTTGAACGCATGTCGCGCGATATGGGAATAGATGTGGCTATCTATATCAGGGAAAATAACATCTACCACTGTATAACATCCACTATTGTCGATTCAAACGGAAATCCGGCAATAGATATTTTTCTTGGAGAGGGAAGTGCGGCATACGCTTCTATTCAATCCGGTACGGATTATACCGGTAAAGACGTTATTCTTGGCAATAATTACCTGACCTTTTACCGACCTCTTTTTCAGCTTGAAACAGACAAAGTTATAGGCATTTTATTTACCGGCGTTAAAATGTCGGTCATAGAGAATATAAACTCGCAGAAAAGTGATTCGCAGGCAGTCTATATGCTTTTAATAAAAATTGGACTTATAGTGATGGGAATATTGCTTGCAGTAAGCATCATTGTTATATTACTTAAAATTACCACAGATAAAAAAATTGCGGAAGAACATCTGCGGGTTATATTTGACACTATGCCTTTGGGCGCAAATATTCACAGTAAAAACATGGATTTTTTTGAGTGTAATGAAAGCGTAGTCAAATTATTTGAAATGCCGAACAAACAGGAACTTATCGAAAAATTTAAACAACTTTCACCTTTATATCAGCCGGACGGGAGGCTGTCAAGCGAGAAGATGCAGGAAGTTATTGACAAAGCTTATGACGAAGGTTACTTGCGTTTTGAATGGATACACCAGAAACTTAACGGAGAAAAGCTGCCATGTGAAATTACGCTTGTACGAACCAGACATGATAAGGATTTTATTATAACTGCCTATCTTCGCGACTTGCGCGAATCAAAGCAGATGATAAAAGAAATCCATCACCGTGAAAGATTATTGAATACGATAAACAACGCGGCCAACATTTTATTGTCCGTCAATGATGAAAAAAACTTTATACCGTTAATGTTAAAGAGTTTTGAACTTATAGGAAACTGCCTGGATGTTGACCGCGTTCAAATTTGGCGTAATGAGACAATCGACGGAGAAATGCATTTTGTCCACTGGTATGAATGGCTCAGCGAAAACGGCAAGAACAGCGTACAAGTTCCAATTGGTTTGCACTTTCCCTACAGTTTAAAACCTGAATGGGAAGAATTATTCCTGAACGGCGGTTATATAAACGCGCCGATATCAACATTACCGGAAAACGACCGCAGTTTTTTGAATACATTTGAAATAAAATCCATTGTTATTATCCCGATGTTTATAGAAGACAATTTCTGGGGTTTTTTCAGCATTGACGACTGCTGTCATGAGCGTACATTTTCAGATGATGAAGTGCATATTTTAACATCTCTGGGTTTAATGGTGACCAATACAATAAATAGAAATTTGCAGTTAATCAAAATACGTGAATCCAGCGAGCGCATACATATTATGTTTGACGCCATGCCGTTAGGCGCAAGCTATATTGATGTTAATTCCAATGTTATTGAATGTAATGAAGAAATGATAAAAATATTCGGCTTATCAAGCAAACAAGAATATATGGAAAGATTTTATGATCTTATTCCCGAGTTTCAGCCGGACGGAAGTTTAACAAAAAAGAGGATAACTGACGGCATTGATAAGGCTTTTGCAGACGGTTATTTCCATAAAGAAGTTATGCACCAAAATCTTAAGGATGAACAGATACCTTGCGAAGTTACGCTTGTACGCGTTAAAAATAATAACGATTTTGTTTTAGCGGCTTATTTACGTGATTTACGCGAGTTAAAAAAAGCTGTTGCCGAAATGAACGAATCAAAGCAATCGTTTAGTCTTCTGGAAAATATACTAAACAGCATTGATGCTATGATTTATGTTAATGTACCGCAAACAGGCGAAATTTTATTCATTAATAACTTCATGAGGGATCATTTTAAAATTGAAGGCGATTATTTAGGCCAGTATTGCTATAAATTGTTTCTTAGGGACAGAAATGAAATGTGCGAATTTTGTCCTTGTCGTAAACTTAATGAAGATCCAAATAGTACTATCTTGTGGGAAATGCTCAACCCTATAACAAACCGCATATACCGCAATACCAGCCGTTATATGAAATGGTCTGACGGGAGGATAGTCCATATTCAACATTCAGTTGATGTTAATGAGTTGGTTACGGCAAAAGAACAGGCAATTAAGGCTAACAACGCAAAAAGCAACTTCCTTGCAAGAATGAGCCATGAAATCCGCACGCCGATGAACGCGATTCTTGGAATTACCGAGATTCAACTTCAAAATAAAAATATTCCCGATGATATTCAAGAAGCTTTGGTGAAAATCAATAATTCCGGTTATTTGCTGCTTGGCATTATAAACAACATATTGGACATGTCAAAGATAGAGTCAAGCAAACTGGAACTTTCGATAAGCAGTTACGACGTACCAAGCCTGATAAACGATACTGTTCATTTAAACGTCGTGTTATACGACAATAAACAAATTGAATTAACCCTTAAAGTTGATGAAAATATTCCGTCAAAACTGGTAGGCGACGAACTGCGCATCAAGCAAATCATTAACAATTTGCTTTCCAATGCCTTTAAATACACTGAAAAAGGTGAAATTTCCGTGTCGATTTCCGTCGAATATCAGAAAGAAGATCCTTCCATGGTAACGCTTGTTTTCCGCATAGCGGACACAGGGCAGGGCATGACCGCGGAACAATTGGATAAGTTATTCGATGAGTTCACCCGATTTAATACGGATGTAAACAGCAAAGTGGAAGGCACAGGACTTGGGATGAGTATAACAAAACAGCTAGTCTTAATAATGGGCGGCACAATTGACGTAGAGAGCGAGCCGGGCAAGGGCTCAGTGTTTACCGTGCGTCTGCCGCAAAAAATAGAAAACAAAGATATATTAGGCAAAGAAATGGCGGATAAAATAAATGATTTTCGTACTGCTGATTTGTCACAAACGGAAAAGAAGCTGCAGATTGAATGTGAGTATATGCCCTATGGCAAGGTCTTGATAGTTGATGACGTGGATACGAACCTGTATGTAGCAAGGGGATTGATGTCCCCTTATGGTTTATCTATTGAAACCGCCAAGAGCGGTTTTGAGATGATTGAAAAAATTAAAAACGGCATAATCTATGACATTATATTTCTGGATCATTTTATGCCGAAAATGGACGGCATAGAAGCGGCAAAAATTATTCGGGAGATGGGTTATACGAATCCCATTATAGCGTTGACTGCCAACGCGATTGTAGGGCAGGCGGAGATGTTTGCAAAGAATGGGTTTGACGGGTTTATTTCCAAACCTATAGACATACGCGAATTAAACGCCACGCTTAACAAATTTGTACGCGACAAGTATCCCGCTGAAGCAATTGAAGCCGCGCGGCTTAAAGCGTCCTCCGCTACGCAGCGCACTGTCAAGCAGACGGATCCGGCGTCCGATCCCGGATTAAGGGCAATCTTCGCGCGCGACGCCGAAAGCGTTTATACAAGATTAAAGTCAATACTTGCCAATAAATTCCGCAGAACTGATGATATAACTCAATATGTTATTGACGTTCATTCGATGAAAAGCGCATGCGCCAACATGGGCGAAGAAGAAGCATCCGCTTTTGCGCGCAGACTGGAAATAGCGGGGCAGGCAAAAGATATACCTCTATTAACATCCGAGACTCCGGCGTTCATGGAAGCGCTGCGCAAAGTTATCGAAAAACTTAAGCCAAAAGAAGACGCTTCAGTACCGGAAGATTTTGAAAACGATCTTGTATTCCTATCCGAAAAAATGCTCGCAATAAAAACAGCGTGCGAGAATTATGACGACATTAAGGCTAATTCGGCGTTAAAAGAGCTTGAACAGAAAAAGTGGTCGCGTTCCATAAAAAATTATATCAGCGCCATAGCCATGCATTTATTGCACGGTGATTTTGAGAAAGCCGCAAATATCGCCAATGATTATCTGTAAAACTAATTAGCAGGTAGTAGGTAGCGGTTAGTAGGTTGATTCCTGCAGATTATAGTCCGGAATAAGCCTTAAAGTTTTTTTGATTATAGCCTTAAAACTTCTTTTTTTATATTGAATCAACGCTTTCTTTTTAGGTATAATGAATTGTGGCGTACCTGTATGAAACCCATCTTCACACCTCTCCTGTAAGTAAATGCGCGATATCGCATGGCTCTGAATATATTGCCGGCTATCAGGATAAGGGGTATTCGGGAATAATAGTAACCGATCATTTTTTTAACGCAAATTGTTCATTATCAAAGAGGCTTCCGTGGGAAGATTGGGTAAATAGTTTTTACCGGGGGTATGAAGACGCGCGAAATGAAGGTGAGCGCAGAGGATTTGACGTTTTTTTCGGCTGGGAAGAGACATTTGACGGCTGCGATGATTATCTTATTTACGGGCTTGATAAGGAATGGCTGATTGAACACCCTGAAGTCCGCAGATGGTCAAGGGGAGAGCAGTACCGCACTGTAAGAGAATCTGGAGGCTGCGTTGTTCAGGCGCATCCGTTCAGACAAAGAGTTTACATTCCAAAGGTCGTGCTTTCTACGGGCTGCGTAGACGCGGTTGAGGTCGCCAACGGCGGGCATGACGATCCGTCTTATGACGCTCTTGCCTTCCGTTATGCGAAAAGTATAGGAAAGCCCGCAACTGCCGGAACAGATATACATGACGCGTCTGATATTTACTATAACGAACTTTTCGGAGTGTATGTTGAAAAAAAACTGAACAGCATTTCTGATTATGTGGATGTAATTTTGAATAATGAAATATCAGGCTTAAAAGTAACTGAAGGGAGGCTTGATTTTTTCGGGACTGAAACCATTAAGCTGCCGTTTGAAATACGCGATAAAAACGATAAGGTTACAGGAAAACACTGGAGGGAGTTTATATGAATGAAAAAGTAGCACATGTTCCCGAAAGGATAAAGGAATTAAGGGAGATTCTTGAGATAAGCGCCCTTGATATGGCAAAAGATACGGAAATTCCTTTTGAAACTTACAGTAAATACGAGAATGGCGAATTGGACATACCAATCAGCGTTTTGTATACGATAGCAGGCCGGCTTGGAACGGACGTTACAGTTCTTCTTACCGGAGAAGAGGCAAGAATGGACAGCGCGGCAGTCTGCCGCAACGGCAAGGGAGTGCAGATTGAGCGTTATCCCGGATATGAATTTTCAAGTCTTGCGTATAATTTTAAACGCAGAACCATGGAGCCGTTGCTTGTAACCCTTGACTCTTCAAAGCCTCCCGCAGCCCAGGTGTCTCATTCGGGACAGGAGTTTAATTATGTAATTGAAGGGAAGGTAAAAGTTACGGTTGTAAAGACTGAACATATTTTAAACTCGGGGGACTCTATTTATTTTGACGCGCGTCTGCCTCATTCGCAAATCGCGGTGAACGGAAGAGCGCAATTTCTAACGATAATTCAGGAATAACAGGATAATATATGAACGAAATACTTTCACGCTATCTGCCTCGTATTGAATTTGACAGCTACGATGATTTTTATAAAAATTATTGTTGTAATGTGCCGGATGATTTTAATTTTGCCTACGACGTAGTTGACGAATGGGCAAGATTACAGCCTGAAAAACTCGCCCTGCTTTGGACGGATGATGCCGAAGTTGTAAAATCTTTTACTTTTACCGAAATTAAACGGCTTTCCGACAAAGCCGCAAACGCCCTTTTATCGTTAGGTGTAAAAAAAGGCGACGTTGTAAAATTGATTTTAAAACAGCGTCCCGGCGTGTGGGTGTTAATGTGCGCCCTTTCAAAAATAGGCGCGATTTGCATCCCGGGCACATACCAGCTTACCGCTAAAGATTTGGATTACCGCTGCAATATCGCCAATGTAAAACTTTTAATTACTGTAGATGACAAGGATCTGCTTGATAATATCGCTTTGGCGCGTCCAAACTGCCCGAATCTGGAAAAAATAGCCGTTATCGGCAAAACAATTCCGCAAGGTTTTATTGATTTACACGCGGAAATTCAAAAAGCGCCTGAGAATTTTAAAAGAATGCCGACAACGGCAAAAGACCCGATGCTCATTTATTTTTCTTCCGGCACGACCGGAATGCCAAAAATGGTGCTTCACAACCATAGCCTGCCGTTAGGTCATATTGTTACGGCAAAGTACTGGCACTGCGCTCAAGACAACTGCGTCCACCTGACGCAGACTGATTCAGGCTGGGCAAAGTTCGCGTGGGGAAAAATTTATGGACAGTGGATCTGCGGCTCGGCAATCGGCGTTTATGACACTGAAAAATTTACCCCCAAAGGAATGTTAGACGCAATTCAGCGGTTAAAACCCGCTACCTTTTGCGCTCCCGCTACGGTATTCCGTTATCTGATTAAGGAAGACCTTTCGCATTATGATTTTAGTTTTATTTGCCATACGTCAGTGGCCGGAGAGCCGTTAAGCCCTGAAGTTTACAATAAATTCAAGGAACTGACAAAACTTGAAATCCATGAAGGGTTCGGCCAGAGTGAGACTTCTGTAATGGCGGCTGTTTTTAAATGGCTGCCCGTAAAGCCCGGTTCGATGGGAAAACCCGCGCCGCTTTTTGGCCTTAAATTGTTAGATGAAAACGGAAACGAATGTGACGAAGGCATTGTAGGAAATATGAGTATAACGGGCGCGGGAAAAAATATGTACGAAACTGAAGGCAGCGCCGCGGAAAATATTCCGCCTGTAGTCGGCAATTCGGATTTTCCCGGTCTTTTTCGCGGCTACTGGAAAGACAGGGAAATTACATTAAATAACTGGAACGGCGGAATGTATCAAACTGGGGACATGGCGTGGAAGGACGACGACGGCTATCTGTGGTTTGTAGGCCGTAATGACGACGTGATCAAGTGTTCAGGCTACCGCATTGGCCCCTTTGAAGTTGAAAGCGCGCTGATGGAGCACCCCTCGGTGCTTGAGTGCGCCGTAACCGCCGCCCCCGATCCAATGCGCGGGCAGGTAGTGAAAGCAACCATCGTTCTTGCGCGGGGTTATTCCGCCTCGGATGAATTAATCCGCGAACTGCAAAACCACGTTAAGCGCGTTACCGCTCCTTATAAATACCCGCGCATTATTGAGTTTACGCCCGAACTGCCAAAAACAATCAGCGGAAAAATTCAGCGTAACATGATACGGAAAAAAGATTTTAACGATTAACTTTACAGATATTCATTGGCGATATTTGCGGCTTTCTCAAAATCGCCGCGCAGTAAATGCATGGCTATGGCGCTGATATAATTTTTTATGGAACGCGACCACTTTTTCTGTTCAAGCTCTTTTAACGCCGAATTGGCCTTAATGTCGTCATAACTCTCGCACGCTGTTTTTATTGCGAGCATTTTTTCGGATAAGAATACAAGATCGTTTTCAAAATTTTCCGGTACTGAAGCGTCTTCTTTTGGCTTGAGTTTTTCGATAACTTTACGCAGCGCTTCCATGAACGCCGGTGTTTCGGATGTTAATAATGGTATATCTTTTGCCTGCCCCGATATTTCCAGCCTGCGCGCAAAAGCGGATGTTTCTTCTTCGCCCATGTTGGCGCATGCGCTTTTCATCGAATGAACGTCAATAACATACTGCGTTATATCGTCAGTTCTGCGGAAAGAATTGGCAAGTATTGATTTTAATCTTGTAAGGACATTTTCAGCGTCACGCGCGAAGATTGCCCTTAATCCGGGATCGGACGCCGGATCCGTCTGCTTGACAGTGCGCTGCGTAGTGGAGGACGCTTTAAGCCGCGCGGCTTCAACAGCTTCAGCGGGATGTTTGTCGCGTATCAGTTTGTTAAGCGTGGCGTTTAATTCGCGTATGTCTATAGGTTTGGAAATAAACCCGTCGAATCCGTTCTTTACAAACATCTCCGACTGCCCTACAATCGCGTTGGCCGTCAACGCTATAATGGGATTCGTATAGCCCATCTCCCGAATAATTTTTGCCGCCTCTATGCCGTCCATTTTCGGCATAAAATGGTCAAGGAATATAATGTCATAGACTGCGCCGCTTTTAATTTTTTCAATCATTTCAAAACCGCTCTTGGCGGTTTCAATAGTTAAACCATAAGGGGACATCAACCCTCTTGCGACATACAGGTTCGTATCCACGTCATCAACTATCAGAACCTTGCCGTAGGGCATATACTCGCATACAATCTGCGTCTTCTTTTCCATTTGCAATAAATTAACGGAACGGAAATTCTTAAGTTTTTCTGCTGTTTCCTTGCCTAACATTTCATCGCTGTCTATTTTTTGCGGCAGACGCACGGTAAACACTGAGCCCTTGCCCGGCTCGCTCTCTACGTCAATTGTACCGCCCATTATTAGGACTAGCTGTTTTGTTATACTCATCCCAAGTCCTGTGCCTTCCACTTTGCTGTTTACATCGGCGTTAAAGCGGGTGAACTCATCGAATAATTTATTCAACTGCTCCGTAGTCATTCCCTGCCCAGTGTCGGCTATTCGGAAAACAAGCGTCACCATCGAAGAATCTTCTTCTTTGTATTCGGCTGCAATTGATACGGAGATTTCGCCTTTTTCAGTGTATTTAAAGGCGTTGGAAAGCAGGTTGTTTAAGATTTGCTTTATACGCAGTTCGTCGCCTAACAACCTTGACGGAATTTTTTCATCAACGTCAAGGGTTAACTCAATTTGTTTGCTGTCGTATAATACCACATTTAAATGAACAGTGTCGTTTATCAGGCTTGGAACGTCGTAACTGCCAACTGACAGTTCCAATTTGCCTGACTCGATCTTTGACATGTCCAATATGTTATTTATAATGCCAAGCAGCAAATAACCGGAGTTGTTAATTTTCCCAAGGGCTTCCTTAATCTCGTTGGGAATATTTTTATTTTGCAGTTGAATCTCTGTGATGCCGAGAATCGCGTTCATCGGCGTGCGGATTTCATGGCTCATCTTTGCAAGGAAGTTGCTTTTTGCGTTATTAGCCTTAATTGCCTGTTCTTTTGCGATAACTAAATCTGTTACATCGACTGAATGTTGAATATGAACAATTCTTCCGTCAGACCATTCCATATAACGATCCGTATTGTGATATATGCGGTTTGTTACAGGGTTATGCAGTTCCCACATGACTGTCTCTTGCGGGTTTTCATCAAGTTTATGACAGGGACAAAAATCGCAAATTCCGTCTTTGTCGCGAAAAAACACTTTATAGCAAAACATCCCAACATATTCGCCTTCAATTTTATAATGCTCCTTCATGTAGTTGTTAATAAATAGTATTTCGCCTGTTTTAGGAACGGTGACATAAATCATCGCGTTAATGTTGTTTAACATGTCTTCCAGAAGATTAAACGATTGTATTGATTCATTCATTTCGGTAACGGCGTCTTTTAACTCGCGTAAATCCCGCGTATAAGCCGTTACAACAAAATTGTCATAATGTTTAACGCGCACAAGCGTAACTTCGCAAGGTATCATTTCTCCTTTCAGATTCTGACACACCCATTCATCACAATAATAACCGTCTGCAAACGCCCGATTAATAGCGTAAAAAAGTTTATTTTTTGATAAACTGCCGTCAGGCTGGTACTCAGGATAAAGATCATTAAACCTGTCAATAAATTCCTGTTTGCTTGATAAGCTTAATAATTTTAACATTCCGTTATTACAGTCTATAGCGTTTATATTAGCATCGTGATAGCTTGCTCCCAATGGCATGGCGTCAAACATAATCTGTACGCGCTCGTTAGCTTCGCGCATTTTGGCTGACTGTAAATTTCTTTCTATGATATTACTCATCATCAAACCTACGGATTTTAGTATATTGATTTCATCGCCTGAAAAGATTCGCTCTGTCCGGCAGTCGTCAATGCTGAATAACCCCCAGAAAATATTCTCTAAAAATATCGGGATAATAATAATTGATTTTACTCCATATGATTTTAAATAAGCTCCTTCTTTGTCCGGTAAGTCTGATATCGAAGCGTTTATATGTTCATCGCGCAGGAATAATTGTTTCCACCCCGGGCTTATGTTATATGATATATTTGTACCGACAGGCTGATTTATAAGTTCGTTAATGGCGTATTGGCTTAGCCATTCATAGCTTAGGATACATTGCAATTCGCCGTTAATCATCTCGTTACACAAAATTTGAACGCGGTCTACTTCCAAGCAGTTTCCAATAAGTTCAAAACTCTTTAACAATGATTGTTTAAAATATCTTTCATCATTAACAGATAATAAAATGACAGCTACCTTGTTTACCGTATTTAATAATTTTTCATGCTGATGGATTTCTTTCATCATATTCTTCGATTCGCGTAAATCGCGAAGATAGGCAGTTATAATAAAATCATTTTCATGTCTGGTTCGTACAAGCGTAATTTCACATGGTATTGGCTCTCCGTCCAGTTTCTGGTGCATCCACTCAAAACGAAGGTAGCCATCTTTATAAGTTTTGTTAATAACTTCCTGCATCTTCTCGCTTGACAGTCTCCCGTCCGGCTGGTATAACGGTGAAAGTTTATGAAAATTATTGACAAGTTCCGGTTTGCTTGGCATTCCAAATAATTTAACTACGCTTTCATTGCAGTCAAAAAGATCCATGTTTCTGCTGTGAAAGTTTGCGCCTAAAGGCATAGTGTCAAATATTATCCGCAAACTTTCTTCCGCGATATTTTTATCCGTGGTAATTCTAAGTAATAAGACAATGATTGTCGCTACAAAAAATATTCCCATCATTATAAGGCCTATTCTTATTAAATGCAAATATTTGGCGTGTATATTGCTTTTCTGCGAGATAATATTTTCTATTGCCGACATTTTAATGCCGATAAATACGGCGCCTGTAACTTCGTTCGTTTCGTTCTGAATAATAGGGCGGTATAAGGTTAAGTACTCATTTCCCAAAATAACGTCTTTTCCGTAAAATTCTTTACCGGATTCAATAGAAGTATATGCCGTGCTTTCTGAGCTGAAAAAGACATCTTTTACCGGTTTTCCGTCTGAATCAATAATACTTGAAGATCTACAATGGAAATTATTATTTTCTTTGATAAAAACAGCCGCTTCAATTTTTAAATCACGTGACAGATGTTCAATAAAACTGTGGTTGAATTCAAACGGAAAGCCATGTTCATTTTTTAACATTGATTCAAAATGCATCATGTCGCCATTAAGTTTTTCTTTTATTAGAGAGACGGCGACATCAAGATTCATCGCATCTCTGTTGTAGATGTTAATAATAATAAGCGCTATTACAGAAAGAAGAAAAAAAACGGCGATTCCTATAGGTATTATTGAACGTAGACGTATATTTAACAATTTCATTTTTTTAATTGCTCCTTTACCGCAATAAATACTTCGATTATTTTAGGATCGAACTGAATATCTGAATTTGATGAAATAATTTTTACAGCCTCTTCGCAGGAAAGCGGCTCCTTGTAAGGGCGTTTTGAAACAAGAGCGTCATATACGTCAATAACCGCCATAATACGGCCTTGCAGTGGAATATCCGTTCCTTTTAACCCGCGCGGATAACCCGTGCCGTCCCAGCGTTCATGATGATGTTCGGCAATTAATTTAGCGTTATATAAAAAATCATCTTCGCCGGTTTGCTTTGAAATACTGTCAATTAATTTTACGCCTGCTGTAGGGTGGATTTTAATCTGATTAAATTCGTTGTCGTCCAATTTTCCCGGTTTGTTTAAAATTGTTTCCGATACGTTGATTTTTCCCATATCATGCAGACGGGAGGCTGACGCGATTTTTTCAATATCCCAGCTTGATATTTCATCGGCGTACACGGCGCGTTCTTTCATCGCGGTTAGAAGTATCTTAATATCCGCCGCAATACGATCAATGTGCCTGGCAGTATCTTTATCGCGTTCTTCTATTGTATTCGCGATAATGGCCAAAAAGTTATCTTGAAGAAATTTTACTCTTTTTATACGCTCGCAGATTACATCTTCAATATCCAATTGCATTTTAATGCGGTTAAGCAGTACGAGCGCGGAAAAAGGTTTTAAGATGAAGTCTACCGCGCCTAATTCAAAGCCTTTTGCCTCAATATCGCTGTCTGAACTGCTTGTAAGAAATATAACGGGAATCTCAGCGTATAAAGGTCTGGATTTCAAGATTTTTATAGCTTCAAATCCGTCCATTTCGGGCATTTGAATATCAAGAATGATCAAATCAGGAATAATTTTTTCCAGGAATTTAAGCATCCTTGTGCCTGATGACATTGTTAAAACTCTATATTGATTTTCCAGCGCTCTTTTTGCTATTGAAAGACTGGTATCACTGTCATCAACTATAAAAACTATTTTCATTATTTCACTTTAATAACTATCTTGCGCTTTTTAGTTCATTTTGTCAATAAAAAATTGCAATTAATGTATTTTTAAATAATTTTTCGTTAAATAGTATACGAAAACTCTCTAGAATCTTTAAATTGATCCTGTACCTCAAGAAACACTTCAACTATTTTTGGGTCGAACTGCTTGCCGGATTCCGCTAAAATGACTTTTGCAGCTTCTGCTTCCGTATTAGCTTCTTTATAGGCGCGTTTTGACATAAGCGCGTCATATGCGTCCACTATCGCCATAATTCGTCCGTGTAAGGGTATGTCAGTCCCCTTAAGCCCGTGCGGATAACCCGTGCCGTCCCAGTGTTCATGGTGGTATTCGGCGTACAATTTGGCGTTACTCAATAGTTCTTCTTCGCCTGTCTGTTCTATCATTCTGTCGATTATTTTCACGCCTTCTTCGGTGTGGGATTTCATCTGTTCATATTCATCATCGTTTAATTTGCCGGGTTTATTCAGGATCGTGTCCACTACTTTTATTTTTCCCATGTCATGCAGACGGGAAGAAAAAACTACCTTTTCTATGTCCCAACCTTTCATTTCATCTTTATATATCCCGCGTTCTACCATTGCGTCTATAAGTATCTTAATATATGACGCTATGCGGTCGTTATGCCCTTCAGTTTCCCTGTCGCGTTCCTCCACAACGTTGGCTAAAACCGTCATAATGCCGTTTTGCAGCTTTTTGATTCTTTCAGTCCGGTCGCGGATTAATGAGTCAATGTCAAGCTGCGTTTTAATACGGTTGATCAACACGGGCGTTGAGAACGGTTTTGATATAAAGTCTACAACGCCAAGTTCAAAACCAAAGCTTTCAATGGAGTCTTCCCTGTAGTTGGTTAAAAATATGACGGGAACGTCCTTGTAGTAATTGTTGGATTTTAATTTTTGTATCGTTTCAAAGCCGTCCATCTCGGGCATTTCAATGTCAAGCAGGATTAAATCAGGAATAAATTTTTCCAAAAGCTTGAACATCCTCGCGGCGGACGACATAGTCAGCACCCTGTATTGCTCTTTCAGGGCTTCTTTTGCCAATAAAAGGCTTGTATCGCTGTCATCTACAATAAAGATTGATTTCATAGATTTTCTCCTTTGTAACCCGCGTAAGCGGCGCGCTATGCCATGAGCAAAGCTATGAATGTATAGGCGTAATTTAAACGCATTATAATTATTTTGCGCTTTTTAATTTTTTTTGTCAATGGAACTTGGAACGATTGCGCAAAAAAAACGTCAGTTACCGCCGAAACAATAACTGACGCTTTCTTCTCTTTCTTATTTATTATTTGCTATTTACTATTTGTTATTTGTTCCTCACTCCACTTTAAACTTCGAAACTTCCGCCAACAAACCGTTAATGGCTTCACGGTTCTTGGTAGTCATTTCGTTGACATTGTGTACCGCTATGTTTATCTGTTCCGCGCCCGATGCCATTTCGTTCATGCCGCCGGTTATTTCCTGCGTTACCCTTTCAAGGTTCTGGCTTTCCTTCATTACTTCCTGGCTGCCGTCAAGCATTTCCTCGGAACCGGTCTTTACCTGCAAGGTTGTTTCTTTCAAACCGCCCGCGCTTTGCAGAAGCTGTTTGCTTCCCTGTCCCTGCTCTTCCATCGCGTTGCGGATGTTTTCTTCCTGCTGCGAAACGGTCTTAACGCCGCCGTCAATCGCCTCGAACCTGTGCAGTACGTTGTCGGTGGAACTGGTAATCTTTTTGATTGATTCCGCTATCTTTTTCAGTACCGTACCAATGGTCTTGGACTGTTCGCTGGAACTTTCAGCCAGTTTGCGGATTTCATCGGCGACTACGGCAAAGCCCTTGCCCGCCTCGCCTGCGTGGGCGGCTTCAATAGCCGCGTTCATCGAAAGCAGGTTGGTCTGGCTGGCGATGTTTTCCATTACCGAGTTAATTTCCAGCAAGCCTTCGGATTCGCGGGATATTTCCTGAATATCCGTCGCCACTTCCTGCAATCCGACGCGTCCCACTTCGGAGGCTTCTTTTAACGAATTTACATTAGTGGCGTTGCTGACCAGCGTGTTGGTAACGGAACCGATATTTGCCACCATTTCTTCAATGGCGGATGATGCCTGTGCGATGTTTCTGCTCTGGTTTTCAACATGGCCGTTGAGTTTGTTGATGTTGGTGATGACCTGTTCCATTGTCGCGTTTGTTTCGGTTACGCTGGCGGACTGGTTAATGACACGCCCCTTGATGCTCTGGATATTGGCGGTAATCTGGTTAATCGCCGCTGCGGTCTCTGTCATATTACTGGACAGTTGTGTGCCGATATCTGACAGTACGCCCGCTTGCTTTTTAATGAGAAGCACCAGGTTTTTAATTTTTTGAATGGTATTGTTAAAGTAAAGGGCAAGGTCGCCTACCTCGTCTTTTGAGCCGACGGGTATGGTCCGCGTCAAGTCGCCTTCGCCTTCAGAAATGTCTTTGAGTGTCTCAGATACTTTTACTATCGGGGCGGTAGTGCTGCTCAAGACAAGGTAAATAATTACAACCGCTACTATAAGGGCTATTGACGCTAAAATAATTACGAAATTTCTTAAGGCGTTGACTTCTCTCAGGATATAAGGCTGAGTTGAACCAACCATTACCGACCATGTTGTCGGAGAAACCCCTATTGGGATATTGGCAATAGCCATTACCATGTTCATTTTCAGTTCGGGGTCGAAAGCTATGCCTTCCCATTCTTTTGCGTTTTTCATAGCTTCTTTGACATCTTTTAAGTATTGGCCGTATTGGGTTTCATCGTCAACTTTCTTTCCAATAAACTCAGGCAGGTAATTTGCCAAAATAAATCCGTTGTCGGAGTAAATTGCCATAGAGGTTACTTCATCGTAATCTTTAATAGTCTCCATTACTCTGGGTTGTATCATGGAGATATCCAACTGACAAATAACCGCTCCGACTACTTCATTAATACGCTTATTTATAATGGGGCATGTAATTCTTACGGCGTAGGTATCTTTTCCCTGATTCTTAAAAGGGGCGGGATCGCTCATTGCGACTAATTTACCGTTGGGCCCTGATATCCATGCTATTGTCTCCTGAACGACGGCGCTGGCGCTTTCTTCTATCTTTCCTGTTTCTCTTGACAGGGTATAAGCAAATTGTCCTGTGGAGGTTGAGCCTGGGCGGCCAATAGCCGCAGCGTCATTGCCGTCAATGGCGTTAGGTTTCCAAACGGTAGATAACCGTACAAAGTCGGTCATATCCCCAAAAACAGATTCCAGCGTGTCTTCATATGTCTGCCGCCGTGTGTTTGCCGCTATGTTTTCATAAAAATTCATTACATAAGATAATGTTTGCAGCACATTTATATAGCCGCCTATACGGCCGTCCCAGTACTCAGCGCGCTGCCTAGCCAGATACATGGTTTTCTGCCTGGCAAGAGATAAGGTTATGTCTGATGACTTTACCAATTCAATTATGGCAATGCCTCCGGCGACAACCAACACAATGGCGATCATCATAATGCTTAATTTGATTTTGATTTTCATTAGGTCACTCCTTTACCTTATCTGACATTTTTGCATTAATTGTTATAATTTATGATCATTACAATTATTGTCATATTTTTTTTTGCTTTTGTCAAGGAAATTTGCATAAAAACACCGGATTTCCCCCTAATAATTCATTACTTGCTATTTATTATTTAATTCATTGACATTTGCCTGTTTTTAGGTTTAAATAAACTATGCTTTTCGATTTAGGCTTTGTTCCTACCCACTGGTTTTGGGTTTTCCTCACCGTCCTATGCGCCATTATCGAAGTTTTTACCTTAGGGCTTACGACTGTTTGGTTTGCGATCGCGGCCCTTGTCATGGTTTTTCTGTCCTTCCTGCACATACAATTGGTTTATCAGGTAATGATTTTTCTTGCCATTTCGGCAGTTTTGCTCTTTTTTACCCGCCCGATAGCGATAAAAAAATTGAAAATTGGCAGAGAAAAAACCAATGTTGATAGCTTACCTGGAAAACCCGCCCTTGTAACAAAGAAAATTACCGAATTTGAAAGGGGAGAGGTTAAATTAAACGGTCAAATTTGGACCGCAAAAACAGATGACGGCTCCACTTTAGAAGAAGGAAGCAAGTGCGAAGTAGTGCGGATCGAAGGCGTTCATGCGATTGTTAAAGCCAGTAATGAGGAAAAATCCGATGGTAAGCCATCGTTCGACGGTAAAACATCATCCGGCGATGAATCATCGTCAGAAAATAAATCACCAATAGCAGAAAATTAAATTTTAGGGGGTATATTATGTGGTCAATTATTTTATTATCAGCGTTTGTATTAATTCTGATTATTTCCAATGTCAGGATTGTATCTCAGTCCAACGCGTATGTAATTGAGCGCCTTGGCGCGTACAATGCTACATGGAGCACGGGCATCCATGTAAAATTGCCGTTTCTTGACCGAATCGCGGGCAGGGTTTCGCTTAAAGAACAGGTTGCCGATTTTGCCCCCCAGCCTGTAATTACAAAAGACAATGTTACCATGATGATCGACACCGTTATTTATATGCAGATAACGGATCCCAAACTGTACACTTACGGCGTTATTAACCCTATGAGCGCTATTGAAAACCTTACAAGCACCACATTGCGTAATATTATAGGAGAGTTGGAACTGGATGAGACCCTTACAAGCCGCGACATGATCAATACGCGGATGCGCACGGTACTTGATGAAGCTACCGACCCCTGGGGCATCAAGGTAAACCGCGTTGAAGTTAAAAACATCGCCCCGCCCAGGAGTATTCAGGAAGCGATGGAAAAGCAGATGAGAGCCGAACGTGAAAGAAGGGAATCAATTCTGAAAGCCGAAGGCGAAAAACAGTCCGCCATTCTTGTCGCTGAAGGACAGAAAGCGTCCGCGATTTTAAAAGCCGAGGCGGAAAAAGCCGCGGTTATCCTGCAGGCGGAAGCAGCCAAAGAAGCGCAAATCCGCGAAGCCGAAGGAGAGGCGCAGGCAATCCTTAACGTGCAAAAAGCCACCATGGAAGGCCTAAACATGATAAAGAGCGTAAACGCTGACGATCCTCTTATAAAACTGAAAAGCCTAGAAGCCCTCCAAAAAGTAGCCGACGGCCAAGCGACAAAGATTATCATCCCCTCGGAGATACAAAATTTAGCGGGGCTTGTTACCAGTGTGGCGGAGATAGCAAAAAAATAACAAATAACAAATAGCAAATAAAGAATAATATTTGCTATTTACTATTTATTATTTACTATTTATTATTTAGTCTATGGTAAGTATCGCGTTTACTGGCGGAGGGACAGGAGGGCATATTTACCCCGCTCTTGCTGTTGCGGCGGAGTTAAAAAAACTGCTTTCTGAACATGAGTTTCAGTTGTTTTGGATTGGTTCCTCCGCCCGTCTGGATCGTTCTCTTGTGGAAGAAGCGGGTATTAAATTCTTCCGTATCCCTTCCGGAAAATTAAGGCGTTATTTTTCACTAAGGACATTTGTTGATTTTTTTAAAGTTATCAGCGGTTTCTTTGCCGCGCGTAAAATATTAAAAAAAGAAAAGTGCTGTTTATTGTTTTCCAAAGGCGGCTTTGTAAGCGTACCGCCTTGCGCGGCGGCGTCGTCTTTGGGTATAAAAGTTTTTACACACGAATCGGATTTCAGCCCGGGGCTTGCGACTAAAATTAACGCCCGTTTTGCCGCGCGTACAAAGGGAAGAATTTTTACCGCTTACGAAGAAACAGGGCGTTTTTTAAACAAAGCGTTCCATGATCACATAACGGTCAGCGGCAATCCCGTGCGCAGCGTTTTTCATAACGCGGATGCCGCGAAAGGCAGGGCATTTTTGGGTATTGACAGAGAAGATGAGCGGATTCTGCTTGTTCTTGGCGGCAGTCAGGGAGCAGTCGAAATAAATGAACTTATTCGCGTTGTCCTGCCGGAACTGACGCAAATTTACACCGTTGTTCATCAAACAGGCCCTAATCTTACGTGGGACGTTCCCGCGAGTAAAAGGTACAAACCTTTTCCGTATATTAAAGATGAAATGCCGCATGTAATGGCGGCGGCGGAACTTGTTATGGGAAGAAGCGGAGCGGGTATTTGGGAGTGGGCCGTACTTGGAAAGCCTATGCTGTTAATCCCGTTAAGAGGTTCCGGTACGAGGGGCGATCAGGTGCAAAACGCCGAATATTTTCAAAAAGCGGGAGCCGCGCAGATGTTAGGTGAAAAAACGACGCCGTTTGCGTTAATAAACGCTGTTAACTCATTCGCGCAGGACGGTGAAAAAAGAAAAAATATGTCCGCCGCTTCCGCAAAAATAGGTGAAAGAGACGGCGCTTTAATTATCGCGCGCGCTCTTGCGGATGATATTGCGCGGCGTTTTGGAGGGAACAGATGAATTTTTCCGTTATTGATTTTATTTTTACAGGACTGTTACTGCTTTTTATAGTCCGTTGTTTCTTGAAAGGTTTTGTCAGCGAATTATTATCCATGGCGGCTGTTGTGCTTGGGCTTCTTACCGCGTTATTTCTTCATAAAAACGGCGGCGAATTTTTAAGAAATCAATTCTGGCCTGAATTAAAAGTAATTCCTGAAATTGCCGCATTTATTATTCTGTTTATAATTGTTTTTTTATTTGTAAAAATAATAGAAAAAATGCTTGTCAATATAATTAACAAGGTAAGCCTTTCCGGCGCCGACAGATTTTTTGGACTTGTTTTTGGCTTGGCGGAAGGCATAGTAGCGGTAAGTTTAATACTTTTACTTTTAAAGATACAGCCGCTTTTTGACTCAAGCTCATTGCTGGAGAATAGTTTTTTTGCGCGGCTTATACTGCCCTTGATTGCCGGCAAGGAGAAAATCCCGGGTGTTTGAGAATATTATTGAACAAAGCGCAGTTCTTCAGTTACGCGACGATATTCTTTCAAAGCGAGACGCTCCCAGTATGTTGTTTTTCGGTCCGTCGGGCAGCGGAAAAGGCAGCGCCGCGCTTGAATTGGCGCGCGTTCTCTCCTGCGAAACAGACGCGTCATGGAAATGCAAATGTTCTTCCTGTACTCAGCACAGGTTTTTACAGCATGATGATCTTTTAATATTAGGTGAAAGAGCATTTTCCCCTGAAATACTTGCGTGTCAAAAGGCTTTCCTAAGAAATCCGTCAAATGCGGCTAAACTTTTATTTTTTAGATCCCTGCGAAAATTACAGATTCGCTTTTCTCCCGTATTAATGGAAAATGATTCAAAAACAGCTAAAGCTGTCGCATCAAATTTACAGTCGCTGGATGAAGGATTTAATGAGCTTTTAACGATCAATACTGCAACCTTTGAAGAAGCCGCCCTTAATAAATTATGCGCTGCTTTGGTAAAAGACGCGCTTGCCCTTGAAAGCGAGGGAATTAAAGGCATTCCAATCGGCCACATAAGAAGCGCTTCATACTGGTGCAGGCTTGCGCCTAACGGCAGGCGCAAAACGCTTATAATAGAAAACGCTGAAATAATGAGGGATGAAGCGCGTAATTCGCTGTTAAAACTCCTTGAAGAGCCGCCGGCTTCGGTAAGCATAGTTCTTACCGCTCAGAGGCGCGAGGCGATAATGCAGACAATTTTATCACGCCTGCGGCCGTACCGTTTCTTAAAACGGAGCATGGAGAGTGAAAAAGAAGTAATAAGGAGGGTATTTCAAGAAAAAACGGAGCTAAATTACACAAATCAAAAAGGTTCGATACTTGCCTCTTACCTTGATTCTTTTCTTCCGCAAAGCGCGGAAAAATTATATCCGCTTGCAGCCTGGTTTATAGTTTCTTTTGCGCGGACAGCTTCCGTTTACGCAAAAAACAAGGGACACGTTCCCGCTTTCTTAATTGCGTTAGGTGAAAAGTACGCGCCCACCGCGGAAACCGCCGGTCTTGAGCGTTATTCAAAAAACAGCGCCATTGTAAAAGCAATACTAGGCAAAAGTAAAAACTTTGAAGAAGTTTCATTCTCCCGTTTTATGAGTATTACCCTGGAATTAATCGGCGATTGTCTGCGTTCCGTGAATAATCCTGAATATATTGCATATAACGATTTAATTAAAAAATATGTCAGCGAGGCCGTAACTTCGGTTGACGTTCTTAATATAAACTCAGGCGTTACGCTTGAAAATCTTCTGTATAAATTAAAAGTGGCGTCGGTAAGAGGGCGTTATGGTTGATTTTTTCAGGCGCGCCCTAAAAAAACTTGACAGACTCAACTCGGAGCAGCGCAAAGCGCTTTTAATTTCCGCCGTGGAAGAAATCGATCTGCTTGGAAACGTTCTTGATTCAATAGACATGGGCATTCTTGTCTGTGATAACAAGGATAATCTTGTATTGGCGAATAAATGCGCCCTTAGAATGATTTCGATGAACTACGTTGAAGGAGTCAAATTAGAAGACGCTATTTTAGACGATCAATTTATTGAAACTTTTAAAGACATAATCGCAAACCGCGAAAAAATAATTGATAAGGAAATAGAAATAGATCAACAGGAACGCAAAAAACTATACTCTGTGAATGTCGTCCCCCTTGTTCACAACAAAAAAATTGCAGGGACTCTTATTTACATAGAGGACATTACAGAGAAGCGAAGGGGGGAGGCGCGTCTTAGAAGGGCCGAAAATCTTGCAAGCCTTACGACATTAGCCGCGGGCGTAGCGCATGAAATTAAAAACCCGCTTGGCTCAATTTCAATACATCTTCAGCTTCTGCAAAAAGCGCTGGCTAAAAAAAGCGAGGCTACTGAAAAGAAAACGGATAAATATTTTTCTGTTATAAAAGAAGAAATTGACAGGCTTAACCGCATTGTAGTAGATTTTCTTTTTGCCGTGCGTCCGATGAACCTTGAGTTACGCGAAGGCGACATTAACGAATTAATCGCGCAGATTATGGAGTTTGTTAAGTTTGAGATGGAACAGTCAAATATCGTCTGTATGCTTGAACTTGACGAGAATCTTCCAAAAATTTTATTTGACGAGCGGTACATGAAACAGGCTCTTCTTAATCTGATAAAAAACGCGCAGGCGGCGATGCCCAAAGGCGGGGTTTTTACCGCAGCCACTAAATTCGCCGATAATGAGATTAGAATATCGCTTTGCGACACCGGTATTGGTATAAGCAAGGAAGATCTTGCGAAAATATTTGAACCGTATTTTACTACAAGGGAAACGGGAACGGGGCTTGGCCTTACGCAAGTGTATAAAATTATCAGGGAACATCAGGGTGAGATAACAGTGGATTCGTCCCCGGAAACAGGGGCCGAGTTTAGAATAATTCTGCCGGTACCGCAAAAAGATACGCGGCTGATTGCATATAACGGAGGACAATCATGAAATTCCGTCTGCTTGTAATTGATGATGAAAAAAATATCCGTAACGGACTTGCCGAATCTTTGCAGGAAGATGGATATGACGTTGTGTGCGCCGAGAACGGCGATGAAGGCTGGAACCGTTTTTGTGGCGGAGACATCGATCTTGTAATAACAGACCTAAAAATGCCCGGCTTAAGCGGCGATGAACTGTTAAAAAGAATACTCGCTCAAGCTCCCGGATTTCCAGTCATTGTTTTAACAGGCCACGGCACGGTAGAGAACGCCGTCGCCGCCATGAGGGACGGCGCATGGGACTTTCTTACAAAGCCCGTAGATTTGGATCATCTTTCTTTAAAAGTAAAACGCGCACTTGACAACCGTGAGCTGTTTTTTCAGCACCGCAGAATGGAAGAGGAGATTGAGCGTAAAAAACAATTTAACTCAATCATCGGCAATTCACGCAATATGCGCGATGTTTTTGATTTGATCAATAAAGCCGCCCCCACAAAAGCTTCGATTTTAATAACAGGCGAATCCGGCGTAGGAAAAGAGTTGGTCGCCGACGCGATACACGATCTTTCTCCGCGAAAAGATCAACCGCTTGTTAAAGTGCATTGCGCCGCCCTTGCCCCTTCGTTGCTTGAAAGCGAACTTTTCGGCCATGAAAAGGGGGCGTTTACCGGCGCTGTAACGCAGCGCAAGGGAAGGTTTGAACTTGCCTCTGGCGGAACTTTATTTTTGGATGAGATAGGCGAGATAGATCAAAACATTCAGATTAAATTACTGCGCGTTTTACAGGAGAAAAAATTTGAAAGGGTAGGGGGGGAGCATACTGTAGAAATAGACGTGCGGATTGTCGCCGCCACCAATAAAGATTTAAAAGCTGAAATTGAAAAGGGAAATTTCCGCGAAGACTTATACTTCCGTTTGAATGTGGTAAACATCAACGTCCCACCGTTACGCGAAAGAAAAGACGATATTCCCCTATTAGCCGCCGCTTTTTTAAAAGAGTTCGCCCTTGAAAACGGCAAAAAAATTGAAGGAATAAACGAAAAAGCCCGCGCCCGCCTGTACGGTTACGATTGGCCCGGCAATATCCGCGAATTGCGCAACTGTATGGAAAGCGCGGTCGTTATGTGCCAATCAAACGCGATTAACGTGGGCGATCTTCCGCCCGCTTTCCGCAACGCGGAAGACGACGGCTGGATTAACATTAGACTGGGCTCTAACATGGAAGAGTGCGAAAAAATTATTATTCGCGATACGCTTTCACATTGTAAAGGGAATAAAAGTAAAACTGCGGAAACTTTGGAGATTGGCAGGAAGACGTTGCTTCGCAAACTTGCGGATTATGGGCTTGGCGGACAGGATGAGGGTGGGGAATAGATTTTACCACGAATAGACGCGAGGGTTGAAGGAGATAAGAATTTCTACCACGCGCTAAGTAAACGCACGGCGAAGCCGTGTGGATGAATAATGCCACATAGCGTAGCACCAATAAATGCCGCTGTTTGTCCTTAAAGCAAGGGAGCCTTTAGGCGACCGACAGTGCGCACACGAACCAACACGAACGAGGGAGAGAGGGGTTGTGGTAAATAAATATCGACAAATATGGAAAATCAGTTTATAATTTAATGTATGGATATGGATTTGCGTTGGAAACAGCGTTTACAGAACTATAAAAAAGCGTATGCTGTTTTAGGAAAAGCGGTAGAACTTGCCAATACTCGTGAATTGACTGATCTTGAAAAGCAGGGACTTATACAGGGATTCGAATTTACTTTTGAATTGGCATGGAATGTAATGAAGGATTATCTTGAGGAACAGGGGATAATTGATATTGTCGGCAGTAAAGCCGCTGTTAGAAACGCTTATAAGAACGGTATAATTGATGATGGGCAAATTTGGATGGACATGATTGAAAGCCGTAATATTTCTTCACATTCGTATGATGAAGAAACAGCAAATCAAATACTTATGCAGATAATTAACAGTTATTTTTTATACTTTCAAAAATTCTTAAATAAAATGGAAGGTATTGATTGAAGTACGGATTATCGGAACGAACCTTAAAAACGCTTGATTCTATTTTTAGAATGTATCCTGGAATAAAAGAAGTTGTTCTTTACGGCAGCAGAGCAAAAGGAAATTACCGCCCCGGTTCTGATATTGATATTACTTTAAAAACCACTTCCGTTTTTTGTTGGAACGATTTGTTGCGTATTTCCGGTAATTTTGAAGATTCAGATATTCCTTATTTTGTTGACGTGTCAATCTATGACACATTGAGAAATTCTGATTTGACAGATCATATTGATAGGGTTGGGAAGGTTTTGTATCCGTGAGGATTTAATTGGTTGGATAAGGGGATTTTACCACGAACCAGAAAACGATAGACTTGTTATAAATTTTGTGTAAATAGGATAGGCTCGATATATTATTTATAAAACAAGGATCATTAAGGTATAACGATAATATTTCGAACAACAACTCTGCGTCCTCTGCGCCTTCGCGCCTTTGCGTGAGGTCTTATTGTAAAGCATTTGTTGTTACAGAGTAGTAGTGCCGTCAAAAATTTGGCGACACTACACATAGGTACGATAAACTTCTTTTAAATATCTATTTCATCTTTATCCCATTCAACTAACAGCATATTTAATACATCCGAAGCGTGAGTTTCTAAATATTCCTTTAGTATATTATTTTTTATACAATAGTCTATTGCGGATATTACCGCTTTTTCAAGTAATTTTTCATTTTTTTGATACTCCCGTATCTTGTCTATAAAAATACTATAGCCTTCCAAGGTTTCGCATTTTTTCATTATTTCCGAATTATGTCCGTGATTTATATTGTATACCTGTACAATTAGTTCCATCGATTTTTTATTTTTCCCCGATGATTTTACCTCTTCAATGTTATTATTTGCATCTGATAGTTTTAATTCTTTATAATCAGGATAATCCTCTTTTCCATTGTACAGAACGATAAACTCCGGTCTTGGAATTTTTAAAGGTTTAGTCTGATACAATTTTTTCCATCCGACAATTTTTTCATATATGCGGGCAATATACACTAACAGGTGCATAAAGATATTGTCGCTAATTGTCAACTGCTGTTCAATCAACACTATAAGGCAGTTGTCAATTAAAAAAGACACGTCATTAATTTGCCCTTTGGAATGAACGTCCGTAAGCGTGTTAATATCAATGGGAATATCCGGTGGAATAGGTATTCCCTTGATTGCAGAGTAGAGTTCTCTCAGAACATCCGGGTTACCGAACAGCGAAGAATAGACGCTGTTCTTGTGATTAGTGTTAGCATTTTCCATAACAACCTCACAAAATAGTTTTGTACTGAACCGTCACAAGACGGTTGCCGTTAAAAACGGCTTAAAAGTACATACCCTATATGTGTGTGAACTCCCCATTTTGCTTGATTGAAAAATAATTTTTTTTACTTTTTTTAATTATTTTTTTTATCACGAACAGTAATTGAGAAGGAATTACTACATTCTTGCACAGGTTATCCTTCTATTAGCTCGTGGGCAGTTAATTTTCCTTCTTTGGCTTCTTGGATGGATTTGCGTAAAACTTTCATATTCTCCGCACTATAAAAAGGGTCTTTTCTTGTTGTAATCTCAAAAGGGATACCGCCCTGTCGAATTGTTTGGCGGATAAACATTGTAAATGCCGTAGTCATATTCAATCCCAACTCGTTGAAAATATTGTCAGCGCGAACTTTTAAATCGTCATCAATACGTATATTAACCTGTGCCATTTCTTACCCTCTCTATACATTGTATATCATTTAATATACAGTATATAGGATTGTGTGTCAAGTGGTAGAGAAAGAAAATTTTTACCACGAACCAGCGCGAACCAATAGCGAGCGGCGACAAGATAGTTTGCCATCTTACTAAGCATGCGACATAGCTTTCCGCAGAATGGTATTAAGTCTGGTTTGATAGCCTTTGCCCCCTGCTTAAGCCATGCGACAATATCAGCATCTAATTTGCATGTAACAACAACCTTAACAGGCTTGAACATTTGACATTGTTCCCAAGGGCGGAAGTTTGAGGAAGCAGTTGCTTCGGGAATATCGGAACAGACAATTTCTTTGTCTTTAATTGTATATTTATCCCAAATAAATTCTTAGGTTATAAAATTCATGCAATAAAACCTTATAATCCAACATCAGGTTGTGGTATGAATGGTACAAAAGCAAGAGAGGCATTAACCCAATTTTTTGAAGTTATTGAAGATGAAGAAAGATATGAGGTTCTATACGAAAATCTTAAGAAATTTGCTAAGAAATATAATAAAGAGCCGCAAAAAAGTGTAATCATATTTGAACCAAAAGACGAACTTTGTAAATTAATAAAAAAAGAAAATTTAAACAAAACAATTACTAAAAAAAACAACAATAATAAATGTTGATTTAGAACTTGCCACTTTATACGGAATATGATATTATACTAATTGATTGTCCTCCTAATTTTAATGCGGCAAAATGTTATAATCTAATCCCTGTGATCAATGGCAAGCAGAAGCCCAAAGACCGCTTTTCGGTTTGGAGAACCGGCTGAAAAACGAATCTCATTTGATTCATATTTTGCTTTATTTGTAGGAATGTAGTTTTCGCCTACGGCTTTTGCGACACGTTCGGGGAATGAACCGTTTGCCTCTGTAAATCTCCGCCGGATATTATCAATATCAAGAGCCTCTTTCGCGTAAAGAACAACCAGATAATCCGTGCCAATACGTTGATCAAGTTTTATCCATAATTTTTCTCCGGGTAAGGCAACGACATTTTCACTGTAATCAAGAACGGGAGAAATATTTTGCTCTTCCGGCGGAAAAATACGGGTTGTTGTTTTACTGCCTGAATCAGAAGCGAAAGCGTAGACATACGCCGGTTTGCCGTTGCCAAGCAGATAACGGAATTCAGTCCCTGATGAATAGCTGTTAACAGTGCGGTAATAGCCATCAGAAAAACGTACCGGCATGCCTTGTCTAGAATTAAACAATTCTATTTGTACTGAACCTGAAAATTCTACCACGTCTTTTTCAACAGCCAAATTTTCAATCATTTCGTATGCTTCAACCGCAAAGTCATTAAATACCGTGTAAGGAATCCATATAAAGCCGCCGTTTCCCCAGTCTGTTCCCCAACTGTTTTGAATCTCAAACGCCCCGCCGTATTTATTATCATCGTATCCTACAACACACAGAGCGTGACCGCCGTATTTTTTTCCTGTAGATGGATCAACCGTATACGGATTTTCAGTAGGATACCATACTTCTTTACTTCCTAATACTTTTGAGTGAAATGACGGAGGGCAAGTGATAGCGATAATTACAGGTTTTTTTTCAGAAATACTTTTTTTTACCATTTGGGTTTTTGTGTTATCTGCAATATAAGAAGAATACAGCCTTGTATAATCAGCGATAGGATAACGTCGATAACGGTTTTTGTCCGAATAATCTGAAAGATTAAAATTTTGTATAAGTAAAGACAGTTCATTGTTTGGCATTTTTATTGCTCCTTCAGTCTTTAAAAAAACCAAAGTATATAAAATAGAGGTACCGTCATTTCCCGAAGGGTAGCGATCTTCATAATAGAGAAAACGAACATTTTTATACACAAAAAGCGGAGAGAAAACATTTTGTGTGTTCAGAAAGCGGTCTGTCCTGTTAAGCGCTATAGATTCAGCTATAGTCCGCGCCGCATAAGCGCTTGCCCATCCCGAGCAGGTTCCGTATTTTCCCTGGCTGTTTGGAGTAGGGGCGTATTGTTTTAATGAATACGCCGCCGGAATTGACGTATATGCGCGCGAAAGTTGAACAGCTTTGAGAGGGACAGTGTCATAAAGAACGGGATCAAGAACTGCCCCTGTAGGATATGTTTGGGCAAACAAAAATTGTCCGCTTAAAAAACATACAAATAATAAAAACAACGCTAATTTCTTTTTCATGTCAATATTCCTTATTTTTTTTTTATTTTCTAAAGACGCTTTTCAAAATTTCATAACGGTTGAGTTATGTTCTTTATTTAAAAACATCCTTTCCTGTTTGCGTTAAGAAATCCCGCGCTTTTGAATAAGGTAAGACAATTTCAAAAGCGCCTGCGGCGTTTGCCGCAAGAGTTCCCTCGTCCCATCTTAAACCAATTCCGTCTTTCGCATAAAATAGGCTAAATCCGTAATCTGTTATTGAATCCTCAGCCTTTGGCAAATTTTCCGGAGTAAACTGTTCAAATTGCTTGTTTTTTAACAAATATTCAATTACAAGCTTGTGAAACGAAGGATTGGGAGCGTTTGCATTTATAAATATGCTTTCGGTTGGAATCAGTTTTATCGACTCCGTATCAAAAATGTAGGATTGTACGCCCTCAAAACTGCTGCCGCTTCCGCCAAATTCAGTCTCGGTAACAAAAAGATATTTACCGTTTGCATTAAATGAATATTTTACGCCATAATCACTGTTGGCTTCTTCTTCATAAAATGATTTTCCGTTATGTTTTAAAGCGCCGTTTATAAAAGTTATTAATTGCGACCGTTTATCATAATCAATGTTATTAATGCCATTTAAAGTATCAACTAAACTCCCCGTTCGTATGATTACTGTCCCCAATCCTTCTGTTTCAGTTTGTGTGGCGGGTTGTTCCGTTTTGCCGCGATTACAGCAGTTTAACTGTATTATGGCAAAAAAAATTAGGAAAAATCCATTCAGTTTTTTGATAAAATTTGTTTTTTCATTCATAAGCAACTCCTTTTAAAAATATATAAAAAAGTAATAATATTTTCTTTTTCATTTCACCGTTTAAATGGCTCATCTTGTTCATATCGGTTGATAGTTAAACTTCTGGCTGCATTCCACCAAGCCGCATTTTCACATCTTACCGCATGAGCGTCAGGCACAGGACCATCGCCTATTCTTTCTACTATAGATGTGTTTGCGTTTGAACCGCCATTTTCACCGTAAATTACCCCGCCTGTCATTTTAAAAATACTGTTTCCGTTAACATAGACTCCGCCGGCAATTCCTCTGTTACGTGATATACTGCCGCCTTGCATATAAAATTTGCCGCTTTCCATAACGGTTACACCGCCTCCGCCAAACGTTTCTACGCTGTTATTTTCGATACTGCCGTTTTTCATAGTAAAAGTTCCGCCGTACATAAGAACGCCGCCATAGTTGCCGGAGATTCTTCCGTTGTTCATGTTGAATGTTCCGCCATAAACAATTACGCCGCCATCTTTATTATTATTAACGCTTCCTTCATTCATGGTAAAAGTTCCTTCAACGACAATCCCTACAGAATTGTTTGAAGTAATGGCAGACGCTTTATTCATCACCAGAGTACCGCCTTTATTAACAAGGACGGAAGCGTCTCTAATAGTTATGTTTTCCAATATAAGAGTAACTCCCTTTTCTACCGCTAAATACCCTGATCCATATATGGTTCTTCCAGCTGTGCCGCCTCGAAGCGTTACAGATGACGCATTGGAAATGGTAACAGGTGATGTAAGTGTTTCATCTTGTGTAACTGTAATAGTAATAGTTCCGTTTGCGTTTATTAATTTATCATAAAGACTCACCCCGGAATTTGGATTGGGGGGTGGATTAATAGTTGGATTAGGTTGCGGTGTTGAGCCTAAATAAGCGACACCGTTAAATGTACTATAAATAGCCGGACGTTGCCGCTTTCCGCTTGCGTTCTCCACATCGTTCCCTGTTTTTCTAAAAAGTTCATGTACATTTATTCCAGGGGTTATGAGATTATTTATCAAATAGGTTGTATAAAGTCCGTTTCTTCCATCTCCATCCGCTGCGACAGAACCTGCTGAAGTGGCAAACGCTATAATACTGTTTGCGGGTTGTTTTTCTACAACTATAAGTCCTCGGCTGCCGCCTCTGTTCCAACTGAAAGGATTATCACGGCAGGCGTCAAGGACTACGATATTAAGCTCATTTCCCGCGTCATCCAAATCGTCCAAAAGCATTTGTACCGATACGGCACGGTTTTTCAGGGCGGAAGCGCTCTGAAAATTGGCGTCTATGGGTATAATATAATTTATTCCGTCCGACTGTACGGCGTGACCTGCGTAAAACACAAAACCGTAACTGTTACTGGAAGTTGAAAGGCGGCTTTTTAATTTGATAACCGCTCCGTCAATCTGCTCCTGATTAGCATCTCGTAAAATATCCACAGTCCAGCCTAAACTTTCCAGAACTGTTTTTATGTCGCTTGCGTCATTACCCGGATTATTGAGTTTGGTTATAGAAGTATAATTCCCGTTTCCAATTACAAGAGCATATTTCTGTTGGGAATACGCCGAAAAAACCGCAAAGAATACCAACATAAAACAAAAAACAGTTTTCTTTTTCATAATTACTCCTTTACTGCATACTCCATTTATAGTTGGTGCGTTTATAAGTACCGGCTCTTTTCCTGTTACGGTTATAAAAATCGCTAAAATCACGACTAATACTATTATACCCCAATTCGACATTAGAACCGATGGTAATAACTGTGTCGCCAAGATACATATTAAATGCCTCATCGCCAATGGAGGTAACGCTATTTGGAATGGTAATGTTGGTTAAATATTCTTTACCATAATTATAAAAAGCCCTATACCCAATAGAAGTAACGCCATCGGAAATGTAAACGCTGGTTAACGGATTGTCTAAAAATGCCTCATCTCCAATGGAGGTAACACTATTTGGAATGGTAACACTGGTTAGTTTATTATATGCAAATGCATTGTCTCCGATAGAAGTAACACTATTTGGAATGGTAACACTGGTTAGGTTAGTGCCTGCAAACGCAGAGTTTCCGATAGAAGTAACGCTATTTGGAATGGTAATGCTGGTTAGCGGAGTATTATTAAAACCCGAAAGATAAGTAACACTGTTTGGAATAGTAACGCTGGTTAGTTTAGTGCCTTCAAACGCAAAATCTCCTATAGAAGTAACACTATTTGGAATAGTAACACTGGTTAGCGGATTATCATTAAAATTAGAAAACGCCTTAGCTCCAATGGAAGTAACACTATTTGGAATGGTAACACTGGTTAGTTGATTCTCTGAAAATGCATAATCACCTATGGAAATAACGCTATTTGGAATAGTAATTCTTGTTATTTTCTTCTCTATGAACGCTTTCTCTCCTATTGCGATAACATTCATTCCCTGTATTTTTTCCGGTATACGTACTATTGTTTTGTTCCCTGCATATCGGATAATCAACGCCGATTTACCGCCGTTTAAAGGCGCTATCCTGAAATCATTTTCATCGTCATATTGCTGGGAAAATGCCGAAAAAACAGCGAACAATGCCAATACAAGCAAGCAAACAGTTTTCCTGTTCATAAATGCCTCCTTATCGCATATATGATTTTGTTGTATCTGACCAAAGTTTCTTATTAAATTTCCGTCAGTTAAATCATAAGATTATTATACCATTTTTTTATAATTTTGTCATTATGGTAGGTATTGTAATCAATATACCTTAACATTTTCTTTTTTTTCCATTAAACTGTCATTATGGAAAAACTAAGGATACTAATCCCCAAAGGAAGAATTTTTGAAAATGTAAGCCGTCTCTTTTCTGAGGCCGGGTTTCCCATTGCCCTGAGCGACCGCACTTATCGCCCCGATCTGGGAGCGGATTGGCTTGACGCGAAGATCATGAAGCCGCAAAATGTGGGGGAGCTTCTGGAACTTGGAAGCCACGACGCGGGTTTTACCGGCATTGATTGGATACGCGAAAGCGGCGCGGATGTGCAGGAAATTTTGGATCTTGGTTTTGATAAGGTGCGTATTGTCGCGGCTGTTCCGCAGGACTATGACGAGGCGAAACTTCGCTCCAAAAAACTTGTGGTTGCAACAGAATATGTTAAACTCGCTGAGCAGTGGCTGAAGTCTTCAGGCTATCAATACCGAATCTTGCGCACTTACGGCGCGACGGAAGTTTTTCCGCCGGACGACGCGGATATGATTATTGACAATACTTCTTCCGGTCAGACGCTCAAGGATAACAGGCTTAAAATTATCGCGTCTTTGCTTGAATCTTCAACTCAATTTGTCGCGTCAAAAGCCGCCCTTGCCAATGAAGAAAAGAAACGCCGAATTGACGAGCTTGCCATGCTTTTCAGCGCAGTCCTTGACGGGCGTGATCGCGTAATGCTTGAAATGAATATCCCAAAAGAGCAGTTTGAATCTTTGGCAAGCCTTCCCGCGATGCGAAGCCCCACGGTCGCTCCGCTTTATGGAGACGCGGGGTTTGCCGTTAAAATTGCCGTTAAAAAACATGAGGTTCCGGATATTATCCCGAAACTGAAAAAACTTGGCGCGATTGATATTGTGGAGTATGATTTGAGGAAAGTGGTGATGTAACAATGAACAATGAGCAATTAGCAATAAGTAATTAGCAATGAGCAATTAGCAATGATAATGAATAATGAGCGGTGAGTTGTGAATAGGGGGTGGAAGATGAGTAGGATGGCGGAGATTGAGAGGAAGACTAAGGAGACTGAAGTTTTTATTAAGTTGAATGTTGACGGGAAGGGGGTGATTAAGTTTAGTTATCCGCTGGGGTTTATGTCGCATATGCTTAATACTTTTGCGCGTCACGGGTTGTTTGACATTGAATTATCCGCGAAAGGAGACCTTGAGGTTGATCAGCACCATCTTGTTGAAGATACGGGTATTACGCTGGGGCAGTGTTTTGCGAAGGCGTTAGGTGACAAGAGGGGCATTGTCCGCAGCGGGAGTTGTCTTTTCCCGATGGATGAATGTTTAGCCCGCGCCGCAGTTGATTTGAGCGGCAGGCCTTTTTTGTATTTTGACGGACAACTAGCGGGCTCCCCTTTAATTTCAACGGAAGGCGGAAAAGAGTATAAGTTTCAAACTGATGTAATCGAAGATTTTTGGCAGGGGTTTGTAAGCGCGGCCGGTTGTAATCTTCATCTGGAAATTATTCGCGGCAGAAGCGATCACCACAAGATTGAGGGGCTGTTCAAAGCAGCCGCGCGCGCTCTTCGCGCAGCCTGTGAAATTGACGAGCGGGCTAAAGATTTAATCCCTTCAACTAAAGGCTCTTTGCCGGGATTTGATACGCAGGAAGTACTGGTATGAATAATTCCCAAAGACCTCTGCGCCTTTGTGAGAGGAAATTTGGATAAATGTATGATCGGTGTAATTGACTACGGCGCGGGAAATCTCGGCTCAGTTATGAACGCGCTTAAACGGCTTTCTGTTCCGGCGCGGTTTGCAACGGGACCGGAGGAGCTATCGCTTTCAACTTCGCCGTTTGAGAAAATAATTTTTCCCGGAGACGGGCATTTTGCGACGGCAATGGCATCCCTTAATCAATCAGGTTATGCTCAGGCGATAAGGGAATGGATAAAAGCGGACAAGCCCTTTTTAGGGATCTGTATCGGTTTACAGTTGTTATTTGAAACTTCGCAGGAGGCTCCGCCTGTTGATGGCAGGGAAGTGCGGGGACTTTCAGTAATTCCCGGGACTGTGCGGCGTTTTCCTGGGCGCAAGGTTCCGCAGATTGGCTGGAATCAAACTAAAGCGAGGCAAGAATCAAAAATTTTTCGCGGCTTAAACGATAATAGTTTCTTCTATTATATACATTCATATTATGCCGACCCTACGGATGATTCGGTATGCGCCGCGGAAACGGAGTATTATGTCCGCTACTGCTGCGCTGTTGAACGCGGCGCGTTAGCCGCAGTGCAATTTCACCCAGAAAAATCAGGCGCGGCAGGTCTTGCCCTTCTGCAAAATTGGGTGGAGGGATAATAATTTGAAATACATAAAACTTTATGAAGAATTTACCACGAACCACACTAACACCACGAACTTTTATCACATATCTTGTCGTTGTTCGTGTTGGTTCGTGGTAGATATTATTAAGAATTTTTATGTGAAGATGTGCTGTATAGATTTAGGTGTTACGGGGTAATAGGATGCAAGCGAAACGGATTATTCCATGTTTGGACGTTGACGATGGCAGAGTAGTGAAGGGCATTAAATTTAAGGGTATCCAAGACGCTGGGGATCCAAGAGAACTTGCGCGCCGTTACAATGACGACGGCGCGGATGAATTGACTTTTCTTGACATTGGCGCTTCTTACAAAAGCCGCGCCACATTGTTGGACGTGGTGCGTAAAGTGGCCGCCGAAGTTTTTATTCCACTTTGCGTCGGCGGCGGCATACGCGTTATTGACGACATGCGGGACGCGATGAACGCGGGCGCGGACAAAGTTTCAGTCTGCACATCAGCCCTAAGCCGACCAGAATTGTTACGCGAAATGGCAAACGCCTACGGCAGCCAGTGTGTCGTGCTTTCAATAGACGCAAAACGCGTTGAAGGCGGCGGCTCTTTACGCTGGCATGCCTATTCCCACGGCGGCAGAACCGACACGGGTATTGACGCCATTGAATGGGCAATTCGCGCCGTAGAACTTGGCGCTGGAGAAATCTTACTCAACTCAATTGACGCGGACGGCACGGGCGGCGGCTACGATTTGGAACTGAACCGCCGAATACTGAACGCTGTTCCCGTCCCGGTAATCGCCTCAGGCGGCGCAGGCACGCTTGATCAGATAGCGGAAGTTTTACTTGGCACTGCCTCACCTGAAATGCCAAAGAACATTGCGCCTGACGAAGCGCCGGGAGCGGATGCCGCTCTTGTAGCGTCACTTTTACACTTTGGAAAGACCAGTATTCAAGAGATTAAAAAGTGCGCGGAAGCAAAAGGCGTTTGCGTCAGATGGTAGATTGACAAGATATTCAATTTATGCAAAAATGTTACATACAGGGATAAAAAGGCTTAAAAAAAGCAAAAATCGCCATAAGAAGCAATACGCGCTTTTAGAAATGAGGGTTTTTTCGTGATTGGTAGTTTTTTTAAAAAGTGTTGCAAACCTCATTCTAAACACTACGCGAATGTCGAGTTGAATTTTACCTTATTTTGTATAAATACACGCTTTAGACAGTTTGATATATTGCCCCCCCCCCCCCCCCCCCCCCCCCGCGCTATTTAATTCAGTTAAGTTTTTCAGTAATAAAAGACAATTTTTTCAAATTTCAACGACAAATACATTTTTCGCATATATTCTATGTTCCGTACAAGGCGGTAATTAAGGAGAAAACCGTATGAATTCTATGTTTATTGACATTCTAAAAAAACTTATCGCAGATCAGGGCAGGGAAGCCCTGCTTAATCCATCAAAATGCAAGGCGTTTCTGGCGGATTATACCAAAGGTGAATACAAGAAAGAAAGCCATCTCTTATTACAGGCAATTGACGCCGGAGTGCAAAAGGCAATTGACACTACAGGGGAACTTGAGCTCTGTAAACTACAGCAAATAAGGGTATTAAAGGAAGAACTCTTTCTGGCGGCGGAAGCGGCAGAAGATGTAGTTGATACTCTGGCTCTGGTTTTGAGGGGAAAACAGGAAAGCGCGGCATCGCCGATTTGTCCAAACTGCGGGAAGGAATTGCAGAAAGAATGGAAAACCTGTCCGTATTGCGGAACAGTGGTTGTAAAGATACAGCAGGCTCCGCCGAAGACGGAAATAACCAGAGCAGAACCGTTGAAAACAGAACTGGTCAAAGAGGAAAGACCGAAGGAGAAATCACTGCTTGAACGTATGCCACGTCGCACGCCGGATGAACGAATGCCTTCCGCGGCTCTTACAGAACAGCCGCCGCTTAATAAGAAAAAAAACACAAAACGCAATCTGATAATTGCCGGGGTGGTTTTACTGGTAGTTTTGGCGATTGTTGGTATAAAAAATGAAAAAACATCAACCCCTGCGACGGCAAGCTCCAGTTCAAATTCAAGTCAGACATCAACCCCTGCCGTAGAAAGCTCCAGTTCAAAACCCGTTTCTCCCGCGCAAAAGGCGATACCCGCCAACATGGTGCGTGTGGAAGGCGGCACGTTCCAGATGGGGACAGTCAGCGGTGGATACCCTGATGAAAGACCCGTGCGTACGGTAACGGTAAAAAGTTTCTATATAGGCAAATACGAAGTAACGCAGAAAGAATGGCAGGAAATAATGGGAACAAACCCGAGCAATTTCAATGGAGAAAACTTGCCTGTAGAAAATGTTAGCTGGTATGACGCAATAGAGTACTGCAACAAGCGGAGTATCAAGGAAGGGCTTACACCTGCATATAGCGGCTCCGGCAATAACATAACCTGCGATTGGAACGCAAATGGTTACCGCCTGCCTACGGAAGCAGAGTGGGAATATGCGGCAAAGGGCGGCAACGGTTCGCCTGGGAATTACATTTATTCAGGGAGCAACACGATTGACGATGTGGCATGGTATACAAATAACAGCGAGAATAGAACACATCCTGTAGGGACGAAAGCGCCTAACATTCTTGGATTATATGACATGAGCGGGAACGTTTGGGAGTGGTGCTGGGACTGGTATGGCAGTTATTCAAGCGATTCTCAGATTGACCCAAGGGGGGCGGTCTTTGGAACTCTCCGTGTCATGCGCGGTGGAAGTTTCTTTTATTATAGAGGTGATATTGTTAGTTCAGCCTTTCGGATCCACAGTTTCCCATCGGGACGGTTCAGCGAAGATGGCTTTCGGCTGGTGCGCTCTTATATGTAATTTAGGAGGAATGAAAAAAATGACTATATGTGAAACTTTCAAAAAAACCGCCATAAAAACATGGTTTAGACTTTCTGATACCAAAGAAGCAGGATTGTCGTTAGGTGAAGAAACCATAACCGATATTAATTTACTGAAGATAAGTTTAGCCAAACATAAGGAAATACAAGTTTATAAATTTAACAAGGGAGAAGAAGGTGAAAATGGAGCAGACTGGGAATGGTGGTTAACAGGTAAGTCTAATAAATGGCTTGGGCTGAGAATACAAGCAAAAGTGATAAATCTAAAAACCGACAGTTATGATCTATTACACTATAAAGAACAAACAAACAAATTAATCGAAAGTTCCAGAAAAAATGGGCTATTACCTCTTTATTGTTTATATACAATGTGTGATTTGTCGCAATATGTGGATAATTTCACTTGTAATAGTTATGGCGGTATGTATGAAACATACGGATGTTCTTTTATAGATGCTTATGTAGTAAAAAGTGTAAAAGAGAAACACATTCGTCATTTAATTCAGGATATGTTCCCATGGCATTGTATATTTTGTCCTTTAGAATTTAATAATGATGATTTACCGGCAAGAGCGCTGTCAGTAATAAAAATGGAAATGCAACAAATTTCATCTTGCCATGAAATAAATGGTGAGACGGATGAATATATCAATAACTTTGCTTTGTCTGATGAACCTCCTGATTACACAAGAAAAATTAAGAAAAACATTAATGAAAAAATAGAAGCGCCGGATGATGATTTAGCCGGCATTATGATAATTGATGAAACAGTTAAACATGATACTTAAAGGGGGTATTAAGAAAATGGAATTGGAAAAAGGGTATACGATCAAAACAAAAAACTTTAAGAAAGTTGTCGTTGATCACAAGTTAGGAGAAGGCGGACAGGGCGCGGTGTACCGCGTTGACTATGACGGCACGGCAAAGGCGTTAAAATGGTATTCGGGGAAGAAGTTTAAGGATCCGGAAAAATTTTACGCCAACCTTGAAAATAACATTAAAAAAGGCAAACCGACCAATACCTTCCTGTGGCCGGAAGACCTCACCGATTTTGACGGCGAGGCTTTTGGCTATATCATGGATCTGCGCCCGGGCGATTACCGGGACTTTCCCAAATTCCTTATCGGCAAGGAAGGCTTTGCGAGCATAACGGCGATGACCAATGCCGCGTTGCACATAACGGCGGGTTTCCGCGAATTGCATAATTCCGGTTATAGCTATCAGGACTTGAATGACGGCAACTTTTTTATCAACCCTAAAGACGGCAATGTGCTTATCTGCGATAACGACAATGTTTCCGAATACGGCAAGAATTCGGGCATTGCGGGAAAAGCCCGCTATATGGCCCCTGAAATCGTGGCAAAACACGCGAAACCGGACATAAAAACCGACCGTTTTTCGCTTTCGGTGGTTTTGTTTTTGCTTTGGACGAACAACCACCCCCTTGAAGGGAAAGCCGCATGCCCCGTGTGCATGGACGCAAAACATGAAAGGACAATCTACGGCGAGAATCCGGTGTTTGTTTATGATCCTGATGATAATTCAAACAGGCCGGTACAGGGCTTGCACAAAGGCGTGATAAACCGCTGGCCTTTCTTGCCGTCCTATCTTAAAGATGAATTTATCAAAGCGTTCAGCAAAAACGTGCTGATGGACCCGGCAAACAGAATCATAGAACAGGAATGGCTGCGCATTTTTATCCGCATGCGTTCGGAAATTTTTAAATGTTCCTGCGGCGAAGTGTATTTTGCAGATCCTGTAAACCCCAATCCCTGCCCGGGCTGTAATAAACAAAATACTTTTCCGTTTTACATTAAAACAAAAAGATATAATCTGCCGGTTCACCAGAGGACAAAACTTTATTCCTGCCATACAGAAAATGACTCCGATGATTTTACAAAACTCTGCGGCGAGGTTTCGTTAAAAGAAGGATTTGAATTGAAAAATGTTTCGGGCAGCAACTGGACGGTAACGGATGGGGACAGTTCGTCTTCCATCGTTCCCAACGCCTCTTTTACGATAAAAAAAGGCATAGTAATCAATTTCGGCGGCGCAAACGCTGAAATAATATAAATTTTAAGGAGAGAAATATGTCATTAACAGACAAGATCGAAATTCCAAGAAGAACGATGGTATTATTTTTTGTCATTGATACTTCGGGAAGCATGGACGGAAGTAAAATCGGGGCGGTAAATACCGCTATTGAGGAAGTTATCCCCGCCATTAAAGAAGTGTCGGACGAGAACGCCGACGCGCAGATAAAAATCGCCGCGCTGGAATTTTCAAGCGGCGCGCGCTGGATTACCGCAAACGGCCCTATTGAAGCCGACCAATTCCGCTGGAACTATCTTAACGCCGAAGGCGTTACAGACTTGGGAGCCGCATGCAGAACACTGAATGAAAAACTTTCTACAAAGGCTTTTATGATGGAAGCGACCGGCTCTTTCGCGCCGGCGATATTTTTGCTTTCAGACGGCGAGCCTACTGATAATTGGGCAAGAGAACTGGAGGAGTTAAAGAAGAACAACTGGTTCAAAGCCGCCGTTAAAGTGGCGATTGCCATTGGCGAAGACGCTAACAAGGATATTCTTAAAGAATTTACAGGAACAAAAGAAGCGGTACTGGAAACCCGCAACGCGGCGTCATTAAAAAAGATGATAAAATTTGTCAGCGTCCGCGCTTCACAGGTTGCCAGTAAAAGTTCCAATGTCAGCGATGCCGCAGGCGATCTCGGCGATGAACAGAAACAGCAGGAATTAAACGCCATCCTGCAGGAACATGTCAACGAAACTGCCGCCGCTCCTGACAATGATCAGCTGGATTGGTAATGAACAAATATAAATCATTCGCGGTTACCGTTATCGGCGGAAGCCATATTAAACATGGCAAGGGCTGTGAAGATTCATCAACCAAGTATGATGATGAAGGCGTAGCCATAGCCGTTGTCGCCGACGGTCATGGGGACGATAACTGTTTCCGCAGCGCGAGGGGCGCAAAGTTTGCCGTAGCATGCGCGGCAAAAGGCATACAGGAATTTGTTAAATATCTTAATGAACCGGATGAAACTGAATCTAATGAAAAAAAGAACATAATTAAATGGCTGCTCAGAAAACCGGCGCCAGTACTCCAAAGGGAAAGTCTGCTTAAAAAAGAAGAAGCGCAAGCTGTTCTAAAGAAAAAACTTATAGAACAAGGCATTATCCGGGCATGGTTTAAAATGACGACAGATGATTATACCAACGATCCGGTAACCGAAGAAGAATTGAGCGGCGTAGGGGACAAATACAAGAAAAGGTACGCGGAAGGAACAGACCTTCATCATGCTTACGGGGCGACATTGATAGCCGCGGCGATTACCCCGTATTACTGGTTTGGCATCCACATCGGCGACGGCCGCTTTACCGCCCTGTACGCGGACGGCACTTATGACCAGCCGGTTCCCTGGGATGATAAATGCTACCTTAATGTTACAACTTCAATCTGCGATGACGATGCCGCCGGGCAGGCCCGCTGTTATTTTTCATTCCATGAGGTAAAAGCTCCTCCTGTCGCGGTTTTTCTGTGCAGTGACGGCGTTGACGACAACTATCCGGTTGACGGAAATGAAAAACACCTGTACAAACTCTACCGCACCATTGCCCTTACTTTTGCCGAAGACGGCTTTGAATCCACTTACGAACAGTTGATAGAGCTGGCAAATCAATTCGCCACCAAAGGCAAGGGCGATGACACCAGCATTGCGGGTTTCATTAATATGGAAGTTTTAGAACAGGCAGTTCCTGTCTGGAAAAAGCAGGTTGCCGATGAAGAAGCGGCTGTGGAAAAAACTGCCGCCGGAAATACCGTAAAAGAAGAAACACAGGAGGAAACAAAACTTGAAAAGCTGGAACAGGCCGCATTGGAATACGCCGCCGCAGAATATCAAAAAAATTCGGCTTCCATAAAGAATGATGTTTCAGGTTATGGCGATTTTTTGTCTTTAAAATCGCGAAAAGGAAAAAAATAATTTTTTATAAAAAGGAGTTGTATTATGAATACTAATCTATTAAGCATTGTAAACCAGATTGTCGCCGAACAGGGCGAGAATATACTTGCCGATTCAAAGCGTTTATTCCCTTATTTTAGCGATTACGCGAAAAATGAGTATAAAGAGGATCGTGTTGCCTTTGGACGCTGTATAGAAATGGGCGCTTATCAGGCGCTCAAGAACACCCGTACAGCGGATGAACGTAGGCGCGTAAAAGCGTCACTGACGGATCAGTTGCAGTCCAAAACCGGAATTGACAAGGCTCGTTGCGCTGACGCGCTTGACTTGCTTGAAGCGGTATTGTTCAAACAGGCACAGCAAGCCCCTGCGCCGCCGCAGGCAAACGCGCCTGTTACGCAGGTCAATACGCAAACTGAAAAAGCCAAATCAATCAGCATAAAGACGATCATCTTTGGAATTGCCGGTGCGCTAGGCGGCGGGGTCGGTGATTTGATATCAGAAATTTTCAAAATTAATGAAGGGAGCCAAACATTTTTGGGGAATGTTGTTATTACCGCTATATGGGCGGCATTTATCGGCCTGGGCGTTTCCGTAGGGTTGCTTGCGGCGCAGAGCATTTATTTGAAAAAGAAGCTTGTGTTGAAATCCATTATAAAAACCGCGATCATCGGCATATTGTTGGGCGCCGTTGCGGGCGGCATTGCACAGGTGGCATTTGCGTTTACTTACAATATATCCGTAGTAGCTGAAATTATAAGCAGAATAATCTGCTGGGGAATTATGGGCTGGGGAGTAGGCTGGGGAGTTTCAATATTTGTTCCCAACTTCCCGAAGAAACGCGCCATGGCGGCGGGATTTTTGGGCGGGTTAATCGGCGGCGGCATATTCCGCGCGACTTTTTCAATCCAATTTTTCTCCGGCGCAATGGGAAGAATAGTGGGAATTATGGCCCTCGGTTTCTTTATCGGGCTGACCATTTCCTATATAGAAGAAGCCCTCCGCGAAGCGTGGCTTACCGTCATTTGGGGCAAGAATGAAACCAAAAATATTTCATTGGGGCAAACGCCCATTACATTCGGCTCATCACGGGAAGCAGATATATTCCTTTCCAATGAAGCGCCCGTTAAAGCCACAGTACAGATTGAAAACACCAAAGTTGTTATGTATGACAAAACCACCAACCAGCGGCGCGAACTGCAAAATGGGAATCAGGTGGATTTGGGCAAAGTGAGTTTTGTGGTTAATACCAAGAAATAATTTAGGAGTTGTGTTAGGTAAAACCACCCATATGGGTTGTTAATAAATGCCGGCGGGCATTGTACGCGGATATTTTCATCTTAGGAGGATGATATGAATAAATTAATTTCAAGGAGAAGGACATGGAAGATAAAAGGAAGATAAACGAACTTTTTTTGATTACGGCAACGGTTATAGGTTTTGCTTACTCAATTATGATGTTAATTTCTTTTTGGATATTAATGGGGATAAATTTCTCTGATATCCACATTGTAGAAATTATAAAAGATGACAGAATAAAATGGTTATTGCTTTTGTTGCTTATCATTATTGCCGTAATAGCTCCGCCAATTATAAATCTTATTGGTTGGAAAAAGAACAGCAAGAAAATGGTAATCGCGGCTATTATTCTTTATTTTTTATCACTTAACGCTTTATCACTGTTTATTTGTGTTATCGGTATTTTTTGGGATAGTAATAACGAGCTTGGCATACAGGAAAAGAAGAAAAACCCCCTGCTTTTGATTGCGGGAATCCTGGGAATTTTAGGTCTGGTTTACTGGTTTCTTCCGCTTATGCAGAGAACAGACGGTTCCGGTTCCGATTCGCTGATTTCTAGTTTGTTATCTTATGTAATGAATTCAAACGAAATTCTTTTGGTTAAGATAATGGCAATTTATTATTTTATTACCTTATTGGCAAGCTTTATAATAGCCATTCCTATTTGCCTTTTTAATAAATTAAGGAACAACTCAAAAAAAGCGCTTATTGCCGCTATTTCCTACATCATTTCGCTTTCGATTCCGTCATCAATATTGTGCTTTATCGCCTTTGCGAAAATGAAAAAAACAAACAAGGAGCAATAAGGTGTCAGGCACCAAATTTATAATTTAGGAGTTGTGTCATGAACACAAACTTGTTAAACATCATAAACCGAATCGTCGCCGAACAAGGCGAGGGCATACTTTCAGAACCGCGCAGAATTACCGCCTTTTTCGCGGATCTGGCAAAGGATGAGCAAAAGTCGCAAAAAAACGCCTTTATAAAATGTCTGGAGCACGGATTTGCACAGGCGTTAAAAAACGTGGCAGAACCGGATCGTGATGCCTGTAAACAGCGGCTTGCACAAAGACTAAATGACGAAGAAGGTCTTGATTTGCGGCTCTGCGGAGAAGCGCTTGAATTGTTGGCGGCAGTATTGTTTGCCAATGAAAAAAAGAAAGTGTACTGCAAAAAATGCGGAAAAGAATTGCAGGAAGAATGGAAAACCTGTCCGTTTTGTTTATCGCCGATGGCAGCTAATACAAACCATATAACCAGTTCAACAATTTCAGAAGAACAAGAACGGCAAGAAAAAAAACATATTGAGGAACGCATTAGGACAATGCCTTCATCTGGCGGTACACAAACCAGAAAAAACTCAAAAGCCGTAATAATCATAGTTGCGGCAATTGTTCTTGTGTTGGGGTTTGTGGTAATACAGTTGCGGCAGGCATCCAACATAGCCATGAATCTGTCCAGACAAAAAACCATGTATCTGGCGCGTCAGTATGCCCAGTACTGGGGCGGTAAAATAGACGGCTATATAAAGGTATTACAGTCGTTATCGAATATAATGGAATTTTATGAAAACCTGGAACCGGCGGCGCGGCGCCAGGAGTATGAAAATACAATGCGGGCTGTTTTTGAGGATTCGCCCGATTTTGTCCAAATGTTTACCGTCTGGAAGCCGAACGCTATTGACGGCATGGACCCTCGTTTCGTAGGCCGGACAGGCTCAACCGCCACGGGACAGTTTGCTTTTGCCTTAGGAAGAGAAACTGGTAAGACAGTTGCTAATGTTGTGAGTCTCTCCTTTACAGAGATATTTGATCTTATTAACGGTCCCAACATTAGAAAAGTCGAGATGAGCGACCCCGCCCCCTTTAAGAATATGGGAAAAGACACCTTTGTCGTTAGAATCACCGTCCCCATTATCAACAAACGCACCAATGAAGTAGTTGGAGTCGTTGGCTGTCAGTTGGATATTGCCATGATACAACCTCTGCTAAAGCAGACTATCAAAGAAAACGAAGAGGTTGCCGCTATGTCTATTTACTCCAACAAAGGATTTATTCTGGGCAGTTATCAGTCAGAACGGATAGGAAAAAAGATGACCGACGAAGCGCAATACGGTAATAGAATGAGCGAGGCATTTGACGCTGTTAAGTCCGGAAAAGAATTTAGTTGTTTAAGTTACGACCCCGCATTGAAAACAAATTTGGAAATCGTCGTGACTCCTATTACTATAGAGAATTCGGGTGCCACATGGTCGATAATGATAGGTTCAACAGAAGAGTATATCAAAAGACGTAACCGTTAAAAGAATGATGCCAGGCACCAAATTTAAAACCAAAAAAGGTGGTGTATTATGAATGTTAATTTGCTCAACATTATAAACCGCATCGTCGCAGAACAGGGCGAGGGCATACTTGCCGACGCGAAGCGTTTATTCCCGTTTTTTGCCGATTACGCGAAAAATGAGTATAAAGAAGAACGGGTTGCCTTTGGACGCTGTATAGAATATGGCGCTTATCAGGAATTAAAAAAAACCGGCTCCGCGGATGAACGTCAGCGTTTAAAAGCAACGCTGGCGGATCAGATAAACGCCAAGACCGGCGTTGACCGACCGCGCTGCGCCGACGCGCTTGACTTACTTGAAGCGGTGATATTTAAGACAGTACAGCAAAGTACGCAATCGCGGGCTAAGCTCTGTTCAAAATGCGGGAAGGAATTGCAAAAAGAATGGACATCATGTCCGTATTGTTCAACGCCTGTGGCAAAAAAGGTATGTTCAAAATGCGGGAAGGAATTGCAAAAAGAGTGGACATCCTGTCCGTATTGCTCAACATCGGCGGTAAAGGCTGAAATGCAGACAAGCCGGCAGCCCCAAAATGCCGAAATGCCGAAGAATATAAAAAAACTTTTATTAGCTGCGATGATTATTGCTTTGGTGTATTGGTTTCTTATATTAGCATCTCAGTTATTATCATCGGTTCAATTCAATGTTTACGATCCTGAAGTTTATTTTACTTTTGGATTACTTCTATTTCTAGTAATAGCGACAGTGTTCACAGTACTCGGACAAAAGAAAAACAATAGAAAAAAGATCCTTGCCGCAGGGATTTTATATCTCATTGCTTGCCTTCCTTCAGCGGTATTGTGCTTTATCGCTTTTGCAAAAATGAAAAAAATAAACAAGGAGCAATAATTAAGGAGTTGTGAATGAACACAAACTTGTTAAACATCATAAACCGCATCGTCGCCGAACAGGGCGAGGGCATACTTTCAGAACCGCGCAGAATTACCGCTTTTTTCGCGGATCTGGCAAAGGATGAACAAAAATCGCAGAAAAACGCCTTTATAAAATGTCTGGAGCACGGATTTGCACAGGCGTTAAAAAACGTGTCGGAACCGGATCGTGATGCTTGTAAAAGGCAGTTAGCGCAAAAACTGCACGATGAGGAAGGGCTTGATTTGGGATTGTGCGGGGAGGCTCTTGAATTGCTGGCGGCGGTATTGTTTGCCAATGAAAAAAAGAAGGCGTACTGTAAAAACTGCGGAAAGGAATTGCAGGAGGAATGGAAAACCTGTCCGTATTGTTCAACGCCGGTGGCAAATAATGTCTGTTCAAAATGCGGGAAAGAATTACAGGAAGGGTGGAGTTCCTGTCCGTATTGTTCAACGGAGGATGCGGCAAATGCTGAAGCGCAAGTTCCCATTACCCAAGGGGATGAAAGCAATATCGAAAATACACAGTTAAAGAGACAGCTTACACAAGTGGATGAAGTCAATATCGAAAATACTCAGCTAAAGAAAAAATTAAAAAAAATAAAATACGGGCTTATTGCGGCAATCGTTCTGGGAATAATTTGTACAGTGATCTTTATTATCTTATTGAGTGATAAAAGTAAACAGTATGATTATAAGATTAAGCAATATGATGAATTATCTTCGAAATATAATTTATTATCATCAGAAAATTATAAAATAAGGAATCTCTTGAATATTGAGATAACATCAATTAAAGCCGGAAACTCAGATAAAGACAACAATTGGTTTACCAAGCCGGGAGAAAGGTTGTCTTCGGCAAAAATGAGGTATTTATCCCCTGTTATTTACTATAACTCAAACGTTAGTGGGAATGTAACATTTTATGTTAAAATCATCAGTCCCTATGGAACGCTTTTTAATAATCCTTCGATTTCTCCATCCGGCTATTCTTATTCCACAACAGTACAAATAAACAGCGGTTCCAATGAATCGCTTGAAATAGGGGGTTGGGGAAACGCAACCGAAAGTACTTACTCTGCCGGTACTTGGACAGTTGAAGTTTGGTACAACAATGTATGCCTGAAGTCTGAAAGAATTGTTATTGGACAATAACTTTGGAGACACAAAATTTATAATTTAGGAGTTGTTTTATGAACAAGAACATGTTAAGCATCTTAAACCGTATCGTCGCCGAACAGGGCGAGGGCATACTTGCCGACGCTAAACGTTTATTTCCTTATTTCAGCGATTACGCGAAGAATGAGCAAAAAGAAGAGCGTGCCGCCTTTGGGCGTTGCATAGAAATGGGCGCTTATCAGGAATTAAAGAAAGCCCGCACCCCTGATGAACGGCTGAAGGTAAAGGCGGCATTGGCAACCCAGATGAACGCCAAAACCGGCATTGCCAGACCGCGCTGTGTTGATGCGATTGATTTGCTTGAGGCTGTAATATTCAAGCCGCAGCCGCAGTCTCCGCAACCGCAATCTCCGCCGAAACAGGCGTACCAGTCACAGCCGCAGTCTCCGCAACCTCAGTCTCCGCCACAACAGACATACCAGCCGCAGCCGCAGTATTCTCCACAACCGCAGTCTCCGCCGCAACAGGCAAACCCTTCAAAAAAAACAAAGCGTAAAACGCTGGTTATCATCGCCGCTGCCGTTGTGACGGTAATAATAGTGGTCGTCATCATTACCAGTATCAGGACCAGCAATATGCCTTCCTGGGAAGGTTATGTATCTTTTGAAGATTTTGCCAGAGCGGCGGAAATAAATGATATTTTGTCGGTGGGAGCTTTGACTGAACAAAATTTTTACGCCCTGATGGGCGGCGCTTTTGCAGGTTCAATTTTGGGACCTTTTATTAGCGGGTTTATGGGAGCATTTGGTATAGATGTAAAAGTGACTGCAAAAATTGATTTAGTCAGCAGCGCCAAACTGAGTGAAAAGTATAATGTTCCTCCTGTATTACTGCAAAATTATAATTATTTGGTAAGACGAACCGGTATCAGAGGTTCAAAAACTTATTTAGCATTGCACTTTGACAGTAAAAGAGTATTTAACGTTTCCTTTTTTTATTCCGGTTGGGTTGTCATGGTCTATGAGGAAGGCGCGTTTATTAAATATTAAAAACTGTTTTTAAATGCGGTTAAAAAAATAAACAAGATGCAATAATTAAGGAGTTGTTTTATTAATAAGAACATGTTAAACATTTTAAACCGTATCGTCGCCGAACAGGGCGAGGGCATACTTGCTGACGCTAAGCGTTTATTCCCATTTTTCGCCGATTACGCCAAAAATGAGTATAAAGAAGAACGTGTCGCCTTTGGACGTTGTATAGAGTATGGCGCTTATAATGAATTAAAGAACACGCGTACCGCGGATGAACGTCAGCGTCTAAAAGCAACGCTGGCAGTTCAAATAAACGCCAAAACCGGCGTTGACCGACCGCGCTGCGCCGACGCGCTTGATTTGCTTGAGATGGTGATATTTAAGACGGTACAGCAAAGTACACCGGCGCCATCGCAGGCTAAGTTTTGCACGAAATGCGGGAAGGAATTGCAGGCGGGGTGGACATCTTGTCCGTATTGTTCAACGCCGGTAGTAAATAATGTCTGTTCAAAATGTGGGAAGGAATTACAGGAGGGGTGGACATCCTGTCCGTATTGTTCAACACCGAAAGCAAGCGTAGCGCCGCAGAATAATCCCGCACCGACACAAGTTCAACGGCAATCTGCTAATGATGCTGCCAAACCTACAGCTTCATTTAGGGCAGAACCAATAAGTTTTTTTACGGCTCTAGGTGGTTTACTTAAAAAGTATATTGTGACTATTGAAGGTCATGAAATAAAAGCATTATATTATTCGACAAATCTTTTAGAACTGTTTGTTGATGAGAATTTAATCGCTCAAAAAGGTAAAATTTGGAATACTTCAGAAAAAGGCGAGACACCACGGGTGTCTGTAAAATACCCATTTCAATCCGGTGAAGCAACTATAGAGGTTTATATAAAATTTGGCGCACTACTTGATCAACTTAAAATTTGTATTAATGGGATATTTGTTGGGGGTGATCCATTCTGAAGGAGGTAAATATGACAAACCAGCTAAGCGCAAAAGTAATAATTGCAAAGTGTTCAAAGACCCAAAAAACATTCGGCATTCGAATTGAGGATCGCGGCAATGGCTGGTTTAGTACATGGGCTTTTCCTATTGATGAACGAAAGGCAAAACATGAAGGCTATAGCGACACCAGTACTGTAGCTTTAAGCGGACAAGACGATAATTATCCGGGCTGCCCGCATTGCGGTGATAAAGTTATTGTGCAATTTGGCGGCTGCAAAAAAATAGGCTGCGGCGGCGGCAGCCGGAAAGGTTTGATTTTTACGGATATTACCTGTCCCTGGTGCGGAGAAAGGAATGTATTACAGAATGGCGGCAGTCTGAATGTTTCAGGCGGCGGTTATTAATAACATTTTAGGAACAATAATTAAGGAGTTATTTTATGAATACAAATTTGTTAAACATTTTAAACCGTATCGTCGCCGAACAGGGCGAGGGCATACTTGCTGACGCTAAGCGTTTGTTTCCCTATTTCAGCGATTACGCAAAGAATGAGCAAAAAGAAGAGCGTACCGCCTTTGGGCGTTGCATAGAAATGGGCGCTTATCAGGAACTAAAGAAAACCCGCACCCCTGATGAACGGCTGCGCGTAAAGGTGGCATTGGCAACCCAGATGAACGCCAAAACCGGCATTGCCAGACCGCGCTGCGTTGACGCGCTTGATTTGCTTGAAGCTGTAATATTCAAACCTCAGCCGCAGTCTCCGCAACCGCAATCTCCGCCGCAACAGGCATACCCGCCTCAGCCGCAGTATTCTCCTCAGCCGCTGTATCATCCGCAACCGCAGTTTCCGCCGCAACAGGCAAACCCTTCAAAAAAAACAAAGCGCAAAGTGCTAATTATCATCGCCGCTGCCGTTGCGGCTGTAATAGTAGCAGTAGTCATTATTACCAATATCAGGACAAACAATATTTCTCCCTGGGAAGGTTACGTATCTTTTGAAGATTTTGCCAGAGCGGCGCAAATAAATGATATTTTGTCGGGAGTATCTTTGAATGAACAAGGTTTTTACGCCCTGATGGGCGGCGCTTTTGTGGGTTCAATTTTTGAACCTTTTATTAACCTCTATATTGCAAGCACGGGACTTAGTACAAGAGTAGAATTGACTGCGGAAATTGATTTAGTCGATGACTCCAAGTTGAGTAATAAGTATATTGTCCCTCTTGAATTACAGCAAAATTATAACTATTTGGTAAGACGAACCGGTAACAAAGGTTCAAAAACTTGTTTAGCATTGCACTTTGACGGTAAAAGAATATTTGGCTTTTACATTCCTTATTCAGACTGGATTGTTATGGAATATGAGGAAGGCGCGTTTATTAAATATTAATAACTGCATTTAAAGGCGGTTAAAAAATAAACAAGGAGCAATAATTTAGGGGTTATTTTATGAACAAGAACATGTTAAGCATTTTAAACCGTATCGTCGCCGAACAAGGCGAGGGCATTCTTGCCGACGCTAAGCGTTTATTTCCCTATTTCAGCGATTACGCGAAGAATGAGCAAAAAGAAGAGCGTGCCGCCTTTGGGCGTTGCATAGAAATGGGCGCTTATCAGGAATTAAAGAAAACCCGCACCCTTGATGAACGGCAGCAGGTAAAGGCGGCATTGGCAACCCAGATGAACGCCAAAACCGGCATTGCCAGACCGCGCTGCGTTGACGCGCTTGATTTGCTTGAGGCTGTAATATTCAAGACTCAGCCGCAGTATTCTCCGCAACCGCAGTCTCCGCCGCAACAGGCATACCAGCCGCAACCGCAGTATCCGCCGCAACAGGCATACCAGTCGCAACCGCAGTATCAGCCGCAACAGGCATACCCGCCTCAGCCGCAGTATCCTCCACAACAGCAGTCTCCGCCACAACAGGCAAACCCTTCAAAAAAGATAAAGCGCAAAACGCTGATTATCATCGCCGCTGCCGTTGCGGCGGTAATAGTGGTGGTCGTCATTATTACCAATAGTAATAATGGAACAACTGCTAAAACAAAAGCGCCGGTACAAAACACGCAGAGCAGCGCTCCGGCAACCGCCCCTGCGCCAACCGCCCCAGCCCAGTCTTCGAGCGGGACAACAACCCCTGTCGCGCCGACCGCGCCGGTTGAAATACGGCCAAGGAGCCAAATACTGTTTGATAATGTTATCTTGTTCTATTCAGAAGAATTTAACAAAGCTGCCAATGAATTACAGGAATCTGTCCTCCGAAAGGAAAGAGCAAAGGCAATAGCCGCATTGAATATGGGGTTATACGTTGAAGATTGGGTAGGCACTCTTGATAATTTCGGGACAAATACGGAAGGTAAGGCATATATAAAAATTAGGCTTAGCCGGTATTTGAATGTAAATACAATGAATAATGCGTTTTCGGACATGTTACACGATACCTTAATTGAAATGGATTCAGATATTTACCAAGTTCTGTTGAACTTGAAAAAAGGGCAAAGAGTAAGATTTTCCGGTTCTTTATTTAAAGCGGATGATGATTTTTATTATGAAACCAGTATGACAATTTACGGCGCGATGACAGACAGTGATTTTCTGATGAGATTTACGGATATTAAGCCTTTCTAAATAAGGCAACGCAACGGGGTAATAAAATATAAATAATTTGAATAAATATTTTTTAACTATTTTACTTTGCATCTCACTCGCAATATCCGCCTTAGCGCAGACACGTCAGCAGGCGTTGGACGAAATTGCCCGCATTGAGAAAATGCCTGAAATACTAAGACAGGCGTGGGAAGCGGGAAGAACGCAAACAGATACCATAATAGATACACCCTATGGCAAATTAACGATAAAGTTTAACCTTGATGAATTAATACAAGATAAATATACACCATCAATTAATTTTGAATATACTCAAAATGAATTATTAAGATATTGGAATGGTGTACAAGCAGGAAATGAAATAAGAATTAATAACGGCGGATCATTGAAAAATAGTACTTATGAAGGAATGAAAGCAACTATTACCCATGAACTGGGGCATTATATGATGAACAAAATAAAACAAACCCCTCTGTCGTCGCCAGATAAATACAGGACTGTCGAAGATGAATCTGAGATAGAAGCCGACGCCTTTGCCATGCGGTATATTGGTAAAACCGTCTATACTAATGGTCTTAAACAATATTCATCATCGCAAAGTTATATAGACGCTGTTACTAACCGCATGGAAGAAATGGAGCGTGAAGAAAGGGAAACCCTTGCCAGACTGTACACTATTGCCAATGCTCCGCCTGCCGCGCCGCCGCCTCCACCGGCGCCGAAGCCAAGCGTCAACCCCGCACAAGCATTAGCCGACAGCGCCATTGCCGCGTTCGGCAGAAAAGATTACGACAAGGCTATTGCGGATTACACCCAGGCCATACGGATTGACCCGAAATTCGCAACCGCGTACAGCAACCGCGGTTCGGCACACGGCATGAAGGGCGAATATGACAAGGCTATCGCGGATTATAGCAAGGCAATAGAGCTTAACCCCGGCATTATGTACCTTTATTTAAACCGGGGCAGCGCGTACTTTGACAAGGGTGACTACGACATGGCAATGGCGGACTACAACCTACAGTTACGGATTGACCCCAACCTTGCCTATGCCTATACCGGACGGGGCAATGTATACCAAAAAAGAAATGATCTTGACAGGGCAATGATTGAACATAATCGGGCGATACTGCTTGACCCCAATTTCGCGGTAGCCTATCTTAACCGGGGCGTTGTGTATGATGAGAAGGGCGACCTTGATCATGCAATAGCGGACTTCAACCAGGCAATTCAGCTTGATCCCAATTCTGCGGAAGCCTATACCAACCGTGGCATTGTGTACCAGAAAAAAGGCGATGCAGACAAAGCAATGGCGGACTTTAACCAGGCGATACGGCTTAACCCCAATTACGCGCTAGCCTATACCAGGCTGGCTATGGAGTATTTTAAAAAAGACGACATGGACAGGACAATCGCGGAGTATAACCATGTGATACGGCTTAAACCCAATGACGCTGAAGGCTATAAACTACGGGGCATGGCGTACTACAAAAAAGATGACTTTGACCATACAATCGCGGACTTTGAAAAAGCATTGCAGCTTAACCCTAATGACTCCGATGTGAGGAAGGTTCTTGATATTGTAAGACAACTAAAACAAATGAAAAAATAAGAAGGGAAAAGCTCCGTATCTTTTCCCCTTAAAGCCCAAACCCAAACGGATATATAACTTCTCCTTTTAAAGATTTTCGCCATGTGTAGGGGGTGCGCCCTTTAAAACTTTTATTACCAAAAAGAACATCCGCTATTCCGCCGCCTTCAGTTCCGGGCAGCCATGCCGCAATAAACGCATCCCATTTTTTATATTCATCGCCGATATTTATTGGGCGGCCTGATAACATTATAACTATTACAGGACAGCGGTATCCATAGACTTTTTGCAGTGTTTCTAAATCTCTGTTTCGGATATTGATATTGCCGATGCGGTCGCCTACGGTTTCAGCATAAGGATCTTCGCCGATTACGGCGATTACCGCGTCGAAAGAGCCGCCCGCATTTCCGTTTTCGGCATAAGTAATAGAAGCTTTGCCTTCTGTCGCTTCTTTTATTCCTTCCAGTATTGTCGTTCCTTTTGTAATTTTGCCGTACGAGCCCTGCCATGTTATTGTCCATCCGCCGCATTGCATTCCTATGTCGTTAGCGCCCTGTCCTGCGACTAAAATATTTTTACTCTCCGAAAGTTTTTTAATGGCGTTATTTTCGTTACGCAAAAGAACCAGCGAATCTGAAACAAGAGAACGCGCGGCGGCCCTGTTTTCATTTGTACCGATATTACCCGCCTGCGCCGTTAAAGGATTTTCAAATAGGCCCATGCTTTGCTTAAAACGCAGAATACGGATAACTGCGTCGTCAATGCGCGACATTGGGACTGTTCCTTCTTTAACCAGTTTAATAAGATTACCAATAAAACTTATCCAACTGTCGCGGCTTGAAGCCGCCATGTACATATCCACTCCGGCGTTAATCGCGTTTGCAATCTGGTTCTTGTAAGTGCCGCCTGTCAATTGAATAATTGCCGACCAGTCGGAAACAACAAAACCTTTAAAACCCATTTCATCTTTTAAAAGGCCTGTAAGCAGTTCTTTGTGCTGATGCATTTTAATTCCGTTTACGCTGGAAAACGAAGGCATTAAAGACATTGCGCCCGCGTTAATTGCGGCGCGGTATGGCGGAAGAATACGCTCAATTCCCGCCCAATCCAGAATCGCGTTTCCCTGATTGCGTCCATCAATTGTCTGCCCCTCTCCAAGAAAATGTTTCATGCAGGCGGCAGCGCCGTTATCCTGCAAACCTTTAATAAAATTCGCTCCCATTAATGTAACTATGTCGGTATTTTCACTGTAACTTTCATAAGTGCGTCCCCATCGCGGATCCTGCGCTACGCCAAGCACGGGCGCGAATGTCCAGCGCACGCCTGTGGCAAGCATTTCCTGCGCGGTTATTTTTCCGGCGGCGTATGCGGCTTCGGCTCCGCGTTGTTTGTCGCCTGCGGCAATCGCGCCAAGTGCGACGTTATGCGGCAAAATTGCCGCGCCTTGCGCGTTGTTGTGTCCGTGTACCGCGTCAATCCCGTAAACAAGCGGAATTCCAAGCCGCGTTTTCAATGATTCTTCCACAAAGCCGTTAACCATTTTTAGCCAGCCTTGCGGCGTGTTTTCAGGCGGAGTTGATCCGCCTCCGCTTAAAACTGAACCAATGCCGTATTTTTTAATGTCGCCCTTTATCAGGCAGCCGCGTTCCGCCTGAGTCATCTGTCCAACTTTTTCAGCCAATGTCATTTGTGAAAGCAGTTCTTCCAGCGTATTCCATTCAACAGGTTCCTGTATTGTTTTTCCTGAAGGTACTCCAGCGCATGTTAGCTGAATAAATAAAAACGGAATAATTAATAATGAAGATAAAAATCTTTTTTTCATAAAAAACCTCGCGTATGGATTTATGAATAACGTTCCAGAAAACGTTTTAACCTGTCACTTGAAGGATTATCAAGAAGTTCAGGCCGTCCGTATTCAACAATAACGCCTTCGTCAATAAAAAGGACCGTGTCCGCGACCTGTCGCGCGAACTGCATCTCATGGGTAACAATTATCATCGTTGTGTTTTTCTCCGCCAGAGCGCGGATTACTTTTAACACTTCTCCTGTTAATTCAGGATCAAGGGCGGAAGTCGGTTCGTCAAAACATAAAATATCGGGTTTTAAAGCCAACGCCCTTGCGATGGCTACGCGCTGCTGCTGACCGCCCGATAATTGATGGGGATACAAGTCGCGTTTTGCGGACAGTCCCATTTGTTCAAGAAGAACCATGCCTTCTTTGCGTATTTCATCGATTATGTTTTTTTTGTCCTTTTTAAAATCCGCTCTTTTTCTTGCTTCCAATTCGCGGGCAAGCGTGATATTTTCGAACGCGGTGTATTGGGGAAATAAATTAAACGCCTGGAATACAAGTCCGAAGTGGCGGCGTTTTTGCCTTATGTCGGACTCGTCCCAATGAGTATGGCCTTTGCAGTCTATCAAGGTTTCACCGCGTACTATGATGCGTCCAAAGTCCGGCTTTTCCAAGAAATTCAAACAGCGCAAAAGCGTGGTCTTTCCGCTGCCTGAAGAGCCTATAATTGCGAGAACTTCGCCTTCTTCAAGCGAAAAACTGATGTTATTCAAAACTTCAGATGAGCCAAAACGTTTGGCAATATTATACGTTTCAAGAATAGGCATTTTTACGCTCTAAAATAACTTAATTTTTGTTCGATGTATCCAAACAGCAGTGTAAGGATGCCGACAAACAGCAGATAAAAAGCGCCGGTATAAAACAACGGCCAAATAATTGCCCTGGTCGCGGCAAATGTTTCCGCTACCCTGATAATTTCCACTACCATGATTACACGCGCAAGGGCGGTGTCTTTAACAAGCGTTATAACTTCGTTTGACATTGGGGCCGTTATCCGCTTTATAACCTGAAGCAGTACGACACGGAAAAAAATTTGCGTTTTTGTCATTCCCAAAACTTGTCCGGCTTCGTATTGGCTTACTGAAATGCTTTCAATGCCGCCTCGGAATATTTCGCTGAAATAACACGCATAGTTAATTGAAAAGGCGATTATGGCGGCGTTAATCCTTGAAGAAATCGGAGCGCCGAAGAAAAAGCCGGGCACATAAAAAACGATAAATATCTGGAGCATCAAAGGCACGCCCCTGATGCACCAGACAAATATTCTGACAATAAATTTTAACGGCTTGATTTTTGACATTGACCCGAATGAAATAATCAAGCCGAGCGGAAGAGCGAATAAAAGAGTCAGCGAAAAAATAAGGAAGGTGGTTTGGAAACCGTTTAACAGCCTTAATGTTACCGCTGAAAAATCCATAAAAAGGGATTATCCCTTAAAATTCGTATCAAGCACCAGAGAGTTTTCAAGCTTGTATTTTTTTGCAAGTTCCATCATTTTTCCCTCGTCGTATAACTCTTTCAACGCTTTATTGACTTTATTCCTCAGAGGGCTTCCCTTCTTAAAACCGACGGCATAAACTTCGTTATCAAGCGTAATGTCCGCGATAGTTAAGTCGGAATAATCGCCTGAACCTGCAAGGTTCTTCGCTAAAAGAATGTCAACAACCGCAAAATCAACGGCTCCTGATTTAACTTCAAGAAATGTGCTGATTTGCGCCGGCGTGCCGGTAATAAGACTATCATCATTAACTAATTCTTTTGCTGATGATTCTCCGGCTGAACCGCTTTCACAGGCGGCTTTCTTGCCGACTAAATCGTCAATACTCCTGAACTCGTCAACTCTTTCGGTTTTAATGACAATGCTTTGCTGATTGAGCATATAACTGTAGCTGAAATCAACCATGTCGCTTCTTGGCACGCCATTGTCAGAAGAGTTAGCTGTAAATCCGTTCCAGATGGCATTTATACTGCCGGCTTTAAGTTCTTGATATTTACTGTCCCAGTTTATTTCCTGGAATTCTACCTTCATACCAAGTTTTTCTCCGACAAGTATGGCAAGTTCAGTGTCAAAACCTGTCCAATTACCCTTTTCGTCCTTAAAGTTCATTGGATCAAAGTCTGTTATTCCACAGACCAGCTTTCCGCTGTTCTTGTCGCTGCATGACGCAAAAAATACTGTACCGATTGCAAGAATAACCGCCAATAGTATAAAAATACTCTTTTTCATAAAATTTGTTCTCCTATTAAGCGTTTATTATATCAGATTGTCTGGTATTATTCAATAAGATTTCACACAAAGAACACAAAGAAAGAGAAGAACACAAAGAGAAATCAGGGGTTTTTGTCCGTTATCTTATCATGAAACCACATTTATAGCTTTCGGACAAGAGCCCCTTTCCCCCCTTTGTGATCTTCTAACCTTTGTGATCTTTGTGTGAGATCTTGCGTTAAATTCCCATAATGTCAATGTACAATTCTTCCAGTCTTTTTCGCAAAAACTTTACCGCGTAATGTTTGCGTGAAAGAACAGTGTTGACAGGCGTGTTGGTTTTTTTCGCGGTTTCTTTTACCGAGAACCCCAGCAGTTCCGTCATTTCAAAAACTTCGCGCTGTTCTTTTGGGAGGTCTGCAAGGGCGGTCTGTATTTCTTCAAAAACCAACGAGCGCAGCATTTCTGTTTCCGGCGTCGCTTCTTTGCCGTAGATAATGTCCGCTATCTCGTCAAAAATATATTCATCGCCGTCTTCATCATATAACACGGGTATTGGCTCGTCTTTTTTCTTTTTATAATGATCAATTATTTTATTGCGGGCGGCGCGGTATAGCCACGCTGAAATATTTTCTATCGGGTCAATTAAATTATTCACGCGGCTGAATTGATAGAACACGTCCTGTAAAATATCTTCAGCGTCTTCAAGCAGGCCGACTCTGTTGCGGATAAAGTTTAACAGTTTTTGCTGATAACTCTTAAATATATGCACAACAGAATTTTTCGCCATATACACCTTAATAGTTTATCTGTTTTTTTCGCTCCGCGCGAAGAAGTAAGTGCCAAGTACAAGGCAGACTATCGTCAATAAAATAATCGCGGCGAAATTGACCAACGGATTAAACATTACTACACTATCATACTCGGGATTGCCCCTGTAAACAACGGCGCGTACAAGGTCTAAACAGTATGTCATTGGCATTATTCGGTTTAAAACCAGCAATGCGCCTGATGAATTGTTGATCGGTATAATCGCTCCTGATAAAAACATCTGCGGCATTACGATGAGCATTACGGCAAGGTTTGCCGCTTTTTTATTTTTTATCAGCCCGATGATGATCATTGCCAACGCCCCGCCTGATAGACACATAAGCGGCGACAGGGCGAGAATTAACAGCAGTTTGCCGATGGGCAGCGTAATGCCCATTATAAGAGAGACGATAAGAGTTCCCGCCATGCTCATGATTGCGGCGAAACCGCAGCCGAGTATTTTGCCGATCACTATTGAATAACGTGATACGGGCGAGACCAGCATTTCCTGATTAAAGTCAATGTCGTGATCATCTATAAGGGATGTCATGCCCATTGTGGTCATCATAAACAGCATATTAATTAACATTCCCACAAGCATAAATTGACCGAATTGGAAACCAAGTCCGCCCGCCATGTTTTGCATAAGGTTGCCGCCGATCATCCCCATTAAAACAATCGGCATCGCAAGGCTCATAATCGCCGTGGCGGGAGACCTGAAAAATATCGTTATTTCACGGGACATAACGGTTAAAATTGTGTTTAACTCCCTGAACAGCCGTGATTTTTTTCGTTTTAATTCAATTTCGCTCATATTACTTTTTCCTTTGGTTTGGTTAAAAAATCGATATACGCGTCTTCCAGCGAAGGCTCGTTTATTTTTAACACCGTCAATTTTGTCTTTATCCGAGAAATAATTTCCTGCGCTGAATCTTTGTAAGGAACAACGACGCGTCCATTCAATGAATATTTAAGGCCAAGAGACGACAATTCGTTTGTCAACGCTGTTCTGTCTTCGGCGTCCAAAACAAGTTCCTGCTTCATTAAATTATGTTTTAATTCCTGCGGCGGACAGCAAGACGCTATTTTACCATTGTTGATAAGGCATACTGTATCCACGTTTTCGGCTTCGTCAATATAATGCGTTGTCAGGAATACCGTTGTCCCGTAACGATTGCGCGTTTCATTAATGTACTCCCACAATCCTCGGCGGCTTACCGCGTCCAAGCCCTGAGTCGGCTCATCAAGGAAAAGCACGTCGGGCGTATGAATAAGGCTGCGGATAATTTCCAGTTTCCTCTGCATGCCGCCTGAAAGTTTTTTAATAGGTTTAAAAAGAGCGTCCTGTATCCCGACAATTTCTGCAAGCTCCATTACCCGTTTGCGGTATGCCGACGGCATAAGGTTGAAAGAAGGACGGTATCCGCACATACCGTACAGACATGCGTGAAAGCGGATATTCTGCTCCGCCGTCAACTGCGGATCAAGGCTTGGGTGCTGAAAGATAATTCCAATCTTTTCCCGCACCTTCCTCGCCTCTTTCTCAATGTCGAACCCGCCGATTTTAACCTCTCCCGAAGTCTTGGAAAGCGTCGTCGTCAGAATAGAAATGGTCGTCGTTTTTCCCGCGCCGTTTGCGCCGAGAAACGCAAAGAACTCCCCTTTTCCAACGGAAAAACTAATATCGTTAACCGCAGGTTTTTCCGCGCCCTTGTACCGCTTTATCAGATTTTGTACGGTAATGACAGAATTACTCACCGCTCTCATCCTTTTTTGCGTTGGACTTATCATTATGTTTTATTTCTTCCTCATGATTGAAACGACCGTTAAAGCGTGAAAAGCCTCTATTAAAATTAAAGAAATCTTTTTCCTTTTCCATAAATTCTTTGCGTTCTTCTTCGTTCATATTCATCCATTTTTCACGAAGCTTATTCTCGTGTTGAAAAAATTGTTTGTCGCCTCTTCCCCTGTGTCCGCCATGTTGGCCGCCGATATTTCCAAACAATAGATGCGTCAGAATGATCAGTCCTGCCGCCTGCCAATAATTTAATGCAGGCAGTGCGAAAAGCTGAGGCATAAGCGCGTTCCACAACAGCATTACAACCGCGCCGAATATAGCCGCTATCACCGGAATAGCGATTATCCCGGCAAATATCCATCTAAAAATTCTTTTCATATTGATTCTCCTCTAACATAGCAGACGAATGAACCGCAAAAATATTTTAGATATTTTTATTTTTTTTACCACGAACCACACAAACCATCACGAACAATGACAGGATTTCGGAGTAAAAGTTCGTGGTGTTCGTGATGGTTCGTGGTAAAAAATTCTTAATCTTATTTTAGTAATAGTTCGTGGTAAAACAGGCAGATTGATTATTGTTCTACTTTTACAATATAATAAGTTATGGTAATAGCTTCGATAGACATACAAAACGGCAAAGTCGTTCAATTAAAACAGGGCGAGAAACTTGTACTGCAACGGGACAATCATCTTGAATTGGCGGAAGAATTTGACCGCTACGGCGAAGTCGCGGTTATAGACCTTGACGCGGCGATGGGAAAAGGTTCCAACCTTGAAATGATAAAGCCTCTTCTTAGAAAAGCCGAGTGCAGGGTAGGCGGCGGCATTAAAACGCCACAGCAGGCGCAGGAACTGGTCAGTCTTGGGGCGCGGAAAATAATCGTCGGCTCCGGCGCTTTCCGCGATCCTGCAAAAATAGGGGCGGGAGCCACTGGCGGAGAGTTTGCGGTAAATATCCCCTTCCTTGAAACTATGTCAAAAAAAATCGGACGGCAGCGGCTAATCGCCGCAGTTGACGCCCGCGCCGGAGAAATTGTCGTGGACGGCTGGAAAACCCCCACAGGCCTTGAACTTATTGAAGCGGCAAAATTAGTTGAGCCTTTCGCCGGCGAACTGCTGTTTACCTGCGTAGAGCGCGAAGGCACTATGACCGGCATCGATCTTGCTCCCGTACGCAAATTGCGGGAAGCGGTATCCTGCCAGATTACCGTCGCGGGCGGCGTTTCAACGTTAGCTGAAGTTGAAGAAATTGCCGCCATCGGCTGTGATGTGCAGCTTGGAATGGCTTTATACACCGGAAAAATAAATCTTGCGGACGCTTTTACAGTCTCACTCAACTGGAAAAAAGGTGAAATTCAATTTCCAACTTCAGACTCTCCATCTCTTGCTCCAGACTCCCTACTCCCCATCATAGTTCAGGCTCCCGACGGCCAAGTATTAATGACAGGCTTTACCGATAAAGAAGCGTTAGCTGAAACATTCAAGCGCGGCAAAGTCTGTTTCCACAGCCGTACAAGAAACAAACTCTGGATGAAAGGGGAGAATTCCGGCAATGTGTTAAAATTAATCAGGCTGCGTACCGACTGCGATAAGGACGCTATTCTTGCCATAGCGGAACCGGAAGGCTCCGTCTGCCATACAGGCGCGTGGTCGTGTTTTACAAATAACAGGGGTTATACATTGCAATTTTTACAGAATATAATACAAGATCGTTTTCGCAACCCCGCGCCCGGTTCGTATACCGCCACTCTTGACGATGAACTTGTGCGCGAAAAAATTCTGGAAGAGGCAAAAGAACTGTGCGAGGCAAAAACAAACGAAGAAATTATTTGGGAAGCCTCCGATCTACTGTATTTTACAACCGTATTGATGACAAGGGCGGGGGTGAGTATTCAAGAAATACTTGACGAGCTTGACCGGAGGCACAAAAAGTAGGTTTTATGAGCGAATATTGGAATACCCGCATAAAAAATCTTTCTCCGTATGTGCCTGGCGAACAGCCTAAGGACAGGAGATTCATTAAACTTAACACAAATGAAAATCCCTATCCGCCTTCGCCTATGGTCATCGAAGCCATTAAAAAAGCCGCGAATGAAAGTTTGCGCCTGTACCCCGACCCTGAATGTACTGAATTTCGCGAAGCGGTCGCCGCCCGTTACGGCGTCAAAGCAGAACAGGTATTTGCAGGTAACGGCTCCGATGAAATTTTAGCGTTTGCTTTCGGCGCGTTTTTTGAATCCGCTAAAGAAGACGTTGCTGGGACAAGTGAAAAAACACCGCTTATACTGTTCCCCGACATAACTTACAGTTTTTACCCTGTTTATGCCAACTTATGGGATATACCGTATAAATTAATTCCGTTACGCGATGATTTTACAATTAACACAGGCGAATATAAAATTAAGTCAGGCGGCGTTATCCTGCCAAATCCGAACGCTCCGACGGGAATCGCGCTGACGTTAGAAGACGTTTTATCTCTTGCCAAATATCTAGCCGGAATAGGGAAAGTCTTTATTGCAGATGAAGCTTATATCGCGTTTAGCGGAGCAAGAAGAGCAATTAGCAATGAGCAAGGAGCAATTAGCAATGAGCAAGGAGCAATTAGCAATGAGCAAGGAGCAATTAGCAATGAGCAATTAGCAATGAGCAATGAGCAGGGAGCAATGAGCAATGAGCAAGGAGCAAAACTTGGGCTTTTATCGGCGGTTCCGCATATTAACGGTAATCCTAATTTGCTGACAGTGCATACGCTTTCAAAATCAGCGGCGCTTGCGGGGTTAAGGGTGGGTTTTGCCATTGGCAATGAAAAATTAATAGAAGCCCTGTGCCGAATTCGCGATTCATTTAACTCGTACACTATGGACAGAATTGCTCTTGCGGGAGCGTCGGCTGCGGTAAGGGACGCGGCATACTACGATGAAATAAATAACCGTGTCGCCGCAACAAGGGAACGGACTGCGAATTCTCTGCGTACTCTTGAGTTTAACGTTCTGCCGTCAGATTCTAATTTTCTTTTTATTAAACCGCCTGTTATAAAAGGAGCGGACTTCTTTGCCGCGTTACGTGAAAAGGGCGTCCTTGTAAGGCATTTTAATAAAGATAAAATTAAAGATTACCTGCGGGTCAGTATTGGAACAGACGAAGACATGGACACATTCCTTAAAATGTGTGAAAAAATTATCAGGGGTACAGAGTGAAAATAATTCAAAGCGGTGATTTTGATTCATATTGGAAAAACGAAACAAAACGCTCTGATGATATAAAGACTGAAAAAACAGTTAAAAAAATAATAGCGCAGGTACGCTCTAACGGAGATGCGGCTGTCAGGAAATTCGCTTCAAAGTTTGACAAATCTTCTCCGCAGAAGCTTGAGGTTCCGCTTGAGGAAGCAAAATGCGCCCTTAATCAGTTACGCGAAAGTGACTTCTCTCTTGTAGAAGCGATGGAACTTGCCGCCCTTCACATAAAAAGTTTTTCTGAAAAGCAGCGGGAACAATTTGCAAATTTTGAATTTGAGATGGAACCGGGTCTTGTTACAGGCCAGCGAATAATCCCTGTCCAAAGGGCTGCAATTTATGTTCCCGGCGGACGATTTCCGCTTTTTTCCTCAGTCCTTATGTGCATGATTCCCGCTTTTTGCGCCGGCGTGGAAGAAGTGATTCTCTCTTCTCCCCCAACTCAGGACGGTCTTCCCGATAAAAAAATCCTTGCCGCCGCCATAACAGCGTCTGAAATTGCAGATAATAAAAATGTCCGCATCTTCGCAATGGGCGGCGCACAGGCAATTGCCGCTCTTGCTCTTGGCACTGAATCAGTCCCACGCGTTGACGTTATCGCGGGTCCCGGCAATAAATTTGTCACGACTGCCAAGAAACTCTTATTCGGCGAAGTAGGAATAGATTTTATCGCCGGTCCAACAGACGTGCTAATAATCGCGGACGGGAGGGCTGGTGACGGTGATATTGAAAAAACAGCCGACCTTGCCGCGGCGGATATGTTAAGTCAGGCTGAACATGACCCGGACGCGCGCGCAAGGGCGTTGGTTCCCAACAAAGACTTTGCCGAGAAAATTGCCGCGGCTGTAGAGCGGAGAATTAAAACGCTGCCGACGGAGAAGACAGCCCGCGCGTCTTTGGAAGCGGGCGGCCTTATTATCGTCTATAAAACACAGGAGGAGGCGATAAGAATAGCCAACACAATTGCGCCTGAACATCTTGAACTCCAAACTGCCGACACTGACAGTTGGATTCCCAAACTGAAAAATTATGGTTCGCTTTTTACAGGTGCGCTTAGCGCGGAAGTCCTCGGCGATTATTCCGCCGGAATAAACCACACCCTGCCTACAAAAACAAGCGCCCGTTTTACAGGCGGCCTGTCAGTCCGCCACTTTTTAAAAACAGTTACAACATTGCGCTGCGCCCCAGGCGAAGGCTTTGAAAAAGCGCGTAACGCCGCGGAAACACTTGCCCGCGCCGAAGGATTGGAAGGCCACGCTCAGAGCGCGGCGGCAAGGGGAAAGGAATAGATGGAAGATAAAATATTTTTATCTTTTGTTGTTCCCTGTTTTAATGAAGAAGCGGCTATTCCGTTATTTTATGACGAAACCGTAAAAATGTGTACGTCAATCAATGAACAGTTTGAGATAATTTTTGTAGATGACGGCTCAAAAGATAATACTTTAAAAATTTTACGGCAGCTTATAAATCAGAATAAAAATATACATTACATTTCATTTTCGCGTAACTTCGGCAAAGAAGCGGCTATATTTGCCGGATTACAGACTGCACAGGGAAAGTATATTGTAATTATTGATGTGGATGGGCAAGATCCTCCGTCGCTTGTTCCTAAAATGCTGGAAAGTGTTGCTTCGGGAGAATATGATTGTGCCGTAGCCCGAAGGATAAACCGTATAGGAGAGCCGCTTATCCGTTCTTTTTTAACGCGTTGTTTTTATACATTAATGAAAAAAATAACTGACATAGAAATAATGGATGGCGTACGAGATTTTCGCTTGATGAACAGAAAGTATTTAGAGGCGCTTTTAATGTTACCGGAACGAAATAGATTTTCAAAAGGTATTTTTCCGTGGATTGGTTTTAAAACAAAGTTGTTTGAATATGAAAATATTGTACGAACAGCGGGTAAAACAAAATGGTCCTTCTGGAAACTGTTTCTGTATTCTCTTGACGGCATAATTGCCTTTTCATCAAAACCGCTTGCCATAGCTTCTGTATTGGGAATTTTGTTGTTTTTAGCGGCGCTTTCATTTATCATTTTTATAGTTATTCGCAAAATACTTTGGGGCGATCCTGTAGACGGGTGGGCGTCAACAATATGTATCATCCTTTTTTGTTCGGGGATTCAACTTTTCACAACCGGTGTTTTAGGACAGTACATAGCAAAAATATACGCGGAAATCAAACAACGTCCTCATTACATTATTAAGGAAGCTTTATAAAAAAAACCGCTAAAAATATTTTTAACTTAGGTTCACAAAGAGGGAAGAGAAGGTTTTTGTCCGAAGATTACGCGTGTTAAATAACGGACAAGAACCACCTCTTCCCTCTTCTTTGTGTTCTTTGGATCTTAATGAGAGTTCCTCAGAATTAATAGCCTAATTATTCAACTCCCCACGTTTAATTTTCTTGGTAGTCGTCATCTCCATCGGCTTATCAAGAATTACAACTCTGTCTATCTTTTGATACGGTTGTAATCTTTGGTTGACTTCGGTAATGATCCAGTCGATTCTGCTTTTCATCTGCGCCGCGTCAGGAATTGCCCCGTTTGAGTCTTTGTATTCAGGATTGGGATACACAAGCGCCTCAATGGTTTCGCTTTTCATTCTCTTATCCTGAATATATCCGCGGATTAAAATTTGATCGATTTCCTCATAAAGCTGGAACTCGTTTTCTATTTCTTCGGGATATACGTTTTTGCCGCCTTCCGTAACGATCATGTTTTTTGCCCGCCCTGTCAGGTACAAATAATTTTCATTGTCCATATAACCCAAATCGCCCGTTTTAAGATAACCGTCGCTTGTAAAAGCTGCGGCTGTTTCTTCCGGCAATTGATAATACCCCTGCATTACCATCGAGCCTTTTACAATTACTTCGCCGATTCCGCGCTCGTCGGGATTCAAGATTTTCATGTCTACTCCAGGGCAAGGGCGGCCTACGCTGGTTTCCTTGTAAGCTTCAATAGGATTAATTGTGATAATCGGAGAAGTCTCGGTAAGGCCGTATCCCTGGACAAAGTCAATGCCAAGCTGGTTGTATTTTCTAAATATACTGGGCGCAAGCGGACCGCCGCCGCAGATACAAATGCGTACCGATGTAAGACTTGCTTTGTCCAGAACAAACCCAAACATTTTCTTTCCGGGATTTACTTTAAATACTTTTTTAATAAGTCCGGAAATGCCCATCAGGCATGATATAACTCCGTAAACAATCGGCCCTTTGGCTTTTAATCCGCGCAGGATTCCTGCAAGAACTTTATTGAAGAGCATTGGTACGCCTAACAGCATGGTGATCTTCGCTTCTTTAAGGTCTTTTAAAATTTGCGTTGTTACCATTCGTTTTCCAAAAACAACTTCGGCTCCCGTTGAAATTGTTTCAATAAATACCGCAAGCATTGTATATGAATGATGAATCGGCAATATCGCGTAAAATACATCGGTATGTAAAACTATAAGCGGCGTTCCCTGAGCCAGATAACAATCCGAGACAAGATTTCTGTGCGTTAGTATAACTCCCTTGGGGATTCCCATTGTTCCCGACGTAAAAAGTATCGCCGCAGTATCAGTCTCTACCGCCTGTTCAATTTCAGTTTGGGGTCCGTCAAGATCGTAAATATATGTTCCCACTCCTTTTTTAAGAGAAAGAACTTTATCAAGACCTGATTTTGACGAGTAATAATCATGTTTCTCTTCATCAACAAAAATCATGCGCGCGCCGGAGGCTTTTATCAGCATATCAATTTCATCATTTTTAAGCTGATAATCTATTGGAACAACAACGCCGCCCGCGAAAAGTATTGCAAGATACGCGACTGCCCATTCAGGAGCGTTTTTTCCCGTTACGACAACTCTGTCGCCGCGGCGAATTCCATTGTTATGCAGCCAGCGGGCGACTGCTTCTATCACTCTGAACGCTTCTGTGTAATCAAGACTGATTCGGTTCGGTTCATAGATGGTAAAACAGGCGCGATGCGGATAACGGGCGACGGTAATTTTAAACATTTCCGGTAAAGTTGGCCATTCGCCGGAAAAAGCCTTTCCACGGTAATCTCTTAAAAATTCCCAAGGTTTTTCAGTATACGGAACAGACATATTAACCTCCAAATAACTTTTTTTAGGGTATTAAATACCCTTTGACATTTCGACAAAAAATGTAAATTAAAGTTGCATGATTTACAATTAAACCTGTAACTTTTTATTTATTCTATAGTATTATGGTAGTAATGAAAAGTTATTTTTTTAAAAAATCGATCATTTTACCGATATTTGCAGCGATTTTTACGCTTTTTTCCTGTACCGCCAAAATCGACGGCAATATTACGGCAAATGGTTCGGCTGTTATGACTGTCAATATGTCCCTTGGGCAGAGAATGACGGCGTTAATTAAATCTTTGTCCGCTTTAAACGGACAGGCCGCCAGCGGGCAGGAGAATATTCAAATATTGGACGGGCAAGCCATATCGAAGTCAATGTCCGGGTCGCCCGGAATCGACTCTGTGTCGCTAAAAAACACTTCTCAATCGGCGCTTGACGGGCAGATAAAAATCTCGAAAATTAATCTTTTTCTGAGCGAGGTAAAAGGAAAAGAGTTTATAAATTTTGAACAGGGGGCTTCAGGCGGCAAGTGCGTGTTTTCAATCAATATTGAAAATAGTCAGGTAATACTCGGACATCTTTCCAAAGATATTTCCGATTATTTGAACGCCATCATGGCCCCCGCCGCAACAGGCGATAAAATGACCAAGACTGAATATCTGGAACTTGTCGGCTCTTTTTACAATAAGGGAATAAGCGATGAAATAGCCTCATCAAGAATCCGCGTCTCTATTGATTTTCCCGGCGCAGTAACAATCGCAAAAGGCGGAACTTTCTCCGGCAAGAAGGCGGTTTTTGACATTCCCTTGCTGGACTTGCTGGTCTTGGAAACTCCGCTGTCTTATGAAGTTAATTGGAAGAATTAATTAAAGAAGATTCTCACAAAGGACACAAAGGAAGAGAAGAACACGAAGGAGGATTAAAGGTTGTTGTCTGAAAGCTATGCATGGGCTTCAGGATAAGATAACGGACAAAAACCACCTTTCCCCTCTTTGTGATCTTTGTACCTTTGTGCTCTTTGTGTGAAGTCTTTCGGTTACTTCTTCGCTTTCTGCTTCCATTCTTTTTCTATGCGGGCTTGCTCTTCTTTGGTTAAGTTGGCTGTTTTTGTAGCTACGCTTTTTTTGTTGGCGAGCGGATTTTTTAGCACTGGCGGCGGAAGTTTGTCGCAAATTTCCTGCAGTTTAAATGCAATTGAATTATATTTTCCGGCAATGTTAAAATCCGACGCATTCTCCATCGCAAGCTTTTTATACTCTTTAATAAGCCTTGTGAGCTCGTCTCTGTCTTTGCTGTTTTTGTATTTGTTTACTTCAAAATCTACATCTAAAATCATTTTTCCCCCCTACATATTGTAAATATTAAAATCTGTAGATAAGGATACACCATATAAAACAGAAATGTCAATATATTTAAAATGTGGGATATCTAAAATTATGGTTTATTTATCTTTTCAAGTTGGTTTTTTCTAAGCATTTTATTGAGGATACGGTAGAGATCATTGCGGTCATCGGGAGGAAGGGACAGAATATCACGGAGTTTTTTTACGCTTCTTGGATCTATGGTTGACAGGTCAGTTTCAGGGCTTCTTTCTTTTTCGGGTTCTATAAACAGTTTATAGACCGGAATACCCAAGGCATTAGCCAGAGTTTGTAAACGGTCGGCTGGTGGCAGCATTCCTTCTCTTTCATAATGGCTAATCATCGTTCTGCTTATGCCGCTTGTCGTGGCTAAATCGTACTGGGAAATTCCCTGTTTTTTACGGTAATAGACCACGTTTTCCGCAAATATCCGCGCTATGGTTCTTTCTTTCATAAGGTACATAATAAGTTGATGATTCTAAAAGACCAAAATTTGGTCTAATATTTTTTTTAGTTTATTTGCTTTATGTAATAATTTTTAAAAATCACATGTTGTTTATCCCTAAAACCAGCCCTTTTTGAAAACTTTATCATTTTTATTCAAAGTTAATTGACAAAATGTTCAATATATGGTCTAATATATTATTAAATGGCTCTTGACACGGTCTAGAGCTAAAACTTTATGAAGGAGCAAAAGATGAGGAAATTACAGAAATTGTTGGTACTTATGTTGATTGTGGGGTTGATTTTTAGCTTTACGGGATGTCCTGAGGATGATGGGGGAAAGGATCCGGGGAAGGGAGGAAACTATGCACAGTACTATGATGGTTCTTTCAGGAATAACCGTAATGGGACTGTTGAGGTTGTTAATAATACCCAATATGACATGCTTTTATTTACAGGTGAGACTATAAGTTTGAATTACATTGTTGGAGGAGTAAAAGCAGGAACCAGAAATACCGTCAATTTTTCAGATAAATCTGATTATCAAGTTGGCGGATATGTGTTATTAAGAGCGGTTAAACAGAAAGAATTTGATACCGCTAAGGATCAATCAAGGGTTGATCATACTGCGATGGTAACATACGGGGAGGGGAAAAAGTTTACCACCAACATTGTCTCTACAACTGATGGTGAGTATCAGTATACGGTTTATAACAGGAGCAGGGATTATGGGCTTGAACTTAGGAAAAATTCGCCTGAGGGTGAAAAAGTCGCATATCTTACAAAAGGGGAAGTCCGGCGTGTTATACAATCTCCTAACCGCGATGAATTAACACTGTACCCGGTTTGGGTTGCCTTTAACAATGTTACAAAATCCATTGTTACTTTCACTCCAAATGATACCCTGTCAGCTTTGGATATTCAGCCTAAACAAGTAACTGAAGACGTATCGCCGTATTATTTTCCGATGGGTGGAACAAATGTCAATATAATCTTTCCTGATGTAAATCTTCCTTTTGCGACTATACAGGTCAGGAATAATGCCGGTATGAACGCGAATTTTAGAGTTGCCAATACAATCAAAACCCCTGAAAGCGGATATACTGGTATTACCAGCGGCGCAAGGGAATCTTATGAAATCAGGGCAGTAGCGGGTGATTCACTCAATCTCAACCTTGCCATGTCACAAGGACAGATTGTTGTTCCGGTTAGGTTTCAAAGCGATCCCAGCGCAAGCGGCGTAGTCATTCAAAACGGATATGCTTATACCGTTGCATTAAATCTAAAAAACGGCGCGGATCCGGCGCTTGCCGCAAGTTATGAAGCATGGCTGTCAGAAGGAACCAAGATGAATACCGGCGATCTTTTGGTTTCCAATTAACATTTTGAATAACTCAGGTTGCCTGAAAAAAACGGCAGCCTGAGTTTTATTGGGAAAAAATACATGAACAAACAAATCTTTAAAATTGTTTTTTTATTTGCGCTTTTATCATGTTTGATTGTTTCTTGTGGTAGGTCTGAAGACGATGACAAGAATAAAACAGGGAAAGTCACTTTTTTTAACGAGTCAAGTTACAACATAAAAATTCATCGGGATTCCTTTAGCGGCCCTATGCTACTTGAATTATCCGCAGGCGCTTCAAAAAAGATCGATGTCCGTATCAGCGATACTCATGGATTTGGTACAACGTTTTCCATTGAATACTTGTATCGAATAAACGACGCTTTTGATACTGACAGCGGTGATATATTTGCCAGCGGTCTTGATTTTAACGTGCAAATAAATTTTGTTATAGAAGAGAATAAGTCATATACCAAACAAATACCCCAACCAACAAACCTTGAATTCCGGTCGGCGTTTATCAAAGTACTCAATGCCTATAATTTACCTGTTGAAGTAAGGGATGTTGGGAGAATACTTCAACAAGCGGGAAATGGCATTTATCCCATTGCCCCAGGAAAAACAGGAGTATACAAACTGTCAAATATTCCTGCTGAAGGAGAATTGTTACAGAACTATTTGGTAGTCTCAACATTTGAAGAGGTCGCTATTCCCGAATTTACTGTGAGGAATGGTTTTATATACAGTTTTACATATAACGGAAGCTTAGTTACAAAGACCGGGGAACAGACAATTATTTTTAAGTAAGGAGAAACTTAAATGAAGAAACTTTTTGTGTTAATGGTAATTTTTACGCTTGTATTGGCTGGGTGTGACGAAAACAGTAATAGTAGTAGTACATCACTTGTAGTAAAAAACCAATCTTTTACTGAAATTACCGATGTTATTTGGAATAATGTTACCTTTTCCAATAATCAATATGAAAATTCAATCAAAGTCGGTACAAATGTAACCTGTGATGTTAAAGCCGGATCAGGATATATTTTTTTCAAAAGGAAATCAAATCCTATAACTGCTCGGACTAAAGATTTGATAATTGTCGAGAACAATCAAAATATTGAATTCACCTTTATTGATAGCACGGTAATTGTGGAAGTAAATAATGCCAATAATAATGGTACATTAGGTTCGGTACAAAGCACAGTAGTATGGTGGGACGATGCCGAAGGAGAAATGCAGCCGTATTTCTTAAAACAAAGGTTTGTAGGGTATTATAAAAACGGGTATGATTTGCCTAATAGTTATTATGAGAATTTTTATTCACCTAAAAATGGTGAAAAATCCATCGCTGTCGGCGGTACTAATACGGCATTACTGCACCTTAAAATAAATTTGTCTAAAAAAGCAAAACTTTCATTCTGGTATGCCAACAAATATTATAATACTCCCTTTACTACTTTTTCAATTAATGGCGAACAAAAAGCAAAATGGACAACTGATATTGATTGGTCGTTTACTGAATTTATTCTTGAATCTGGAATAAATGATATTATATGGGAAAAAAAAGATGGGATATCTGGTTCTAGTTCTGCTTATTATCTTTCCCTTGACGACATTTTGATCTATTACACAGAGTGAAAACAAAAGAACAATAGGAACGCAAAAGTGTCAGAAAACCTCTTTCTTCCTTTGTGCTCTTTGAACCTTAGTGATCTTGGTGTGAAATTCCTCTCAACCTTATTCGTGCTGGTTCGTGGTAAAAATATTCCACATCATTTGAATTTAAGAATTTTATAAAATCTTTGAAGTCTTCCGGTAGTTGCCTCTTCTCCATAAAAACACTCCCTTAAAAAAGTTACAGTTTCTATTTTTTCTTCTACTGAAGCGTTTGCCCAATAAAAATCATCCATTTTATCAAATTGTTCCTGTGTTGCTATAACAATTTTAGTTCTATCCATCCTTTTTTCCATTGTTTATACTCCCTTTTTTTCCTACCCATTCCCATAACAAGGCATCAATTCCAGCTTATGCAAATTCAACCTGTGCATCTTATCTATTTTTTCTTTAATCGCCGCGTCTTCGCAAATGCCTTCGCGGATATACCTGTCCAAGACGGCGTAAGTAAAGCCGATATTTTCCTCATCGCTTAAGCCGCTAAGACCGTCTTCCGGAACTTTGTCGATAAACTTCGGCGGGAGTGATAATTCTTTTGCGACCAACTTTACTTCCGTAACCGTTAGCTGAGCAAGCGGGCTAAAATCCCCTGCCGCGTCGCCGAATTTTGTGGCGTAGCCTATGTAGTCTTCGCTTAAATTGCATGTGTTGGCGACTCTGCCGTTTACTGCGGCGGATACTGCGTAAAGGGTAGTCATCCTGATTCTGGCAGGTATATTGATAGTCGCCTGTCTGTTCAGGGAAAAAGAGCTTTCCATTATGCTTTCAAGAAGAGCGTCAACGCTTTTTTTAATGTTGACTTCTATTTGTTTAATACCCAAAAGCTCGACTAATTCGCGCGAATAGGCAATGTCGTGCTGTTGCCCCTGTGGCATTAAAACGCCATAAACTCTCTCCTTTCCCAAAGCCTGTGCGCAAAGAGCCGCAACTGTGGAGCTGTCCTTGCCGCCTGAGATGCCGACTACGGCGTTACAGTCCTGACCGTTTTTTTCAAAATAATCGCGTAGCCAGTCAATAATTTTGTCTTTTGTTTTTTTTGCGTCAAACATAATTACTCCTATTATAATTCAATCTTAAAAGGAAGCGCGGGTAAACCGTCGCTGTTAAACAACTGCCTGTCGCGTGGATTATTCGCCCAAGCGTACAGTATCTTTTTTGGATTTTTTATTCCCGATATATCAATACTGATTGCATTTGTACTTTCAATTTTTGCCGGCAGGCGGACATGGGCGTCTTCGCCGATTACGCTGACAAACGCGGTAAAAGAAGAATTTTTACCACGAACCACACTAACATCACGAACTTTTTGCTCATATCTTGTCGTTGTTTGTGTAAGTACCGAAGGTACATGTACCGAAGGTACATGTACCGAAGGTACTAGTTCGTGTGGTTCGTGGTTAAATTCAAACTTATTAGGAAAAACTTGGAGGCCGGTGCCGCAATTATCAAAAAATATGTTAATCTTGTCCTGCTGACGTTCAAAACGCGATACTGTCGGTCCCGGCGAAGTATTATTTGCGGCAAATACCGTTTTGTCCGCGGCAAGGAAAAGGCGGTAACCTACGTCTTTTTTGTTAATGGGGTGTAAATCGTTCCATTCGCCGAGTTCCAAAGCGCACGCCATGCCGGTATTTGGCAAAGACAATGCGTCCGTCTGCGCTTCGCGGATTTTTGCCCAATTGTGCGCTTCATTGTTATCTGACGCTTCTCTCCAGATTGGCAGTTGGACAAAGATAAAGGGGAGTTTTTCATTGTTGTTCTTTTTGCGCCAATCGTTAATCATAAGCGAAAAAAGTTTCTTATAATCGCCGGGGCTTGAATCGTTTGATTCTCCCTGATACCATATAACTCCTTTAACGGGATATTTAAGGAAAGGGTAGACCATTGCGTTAAAGTTTCCCATAGGCAAACGCTGAAAGAAAAATTCTTCGGGGCGCGTTGGGGCTTTTGTCCCTATCTTGCACTTCCATGTTCCGCTTAACTCCACAGATTCGCCGTCAGTAAAAATACGGAAAGGTTTATCGGTTGTGATTCCTCCTTCGCCGTTATTGCAGATAACTCTTATTACGATGCGGTTTTTACCTTTTTTTACCAATCCTTTGGGAACGTATTTGCGCGGCGGATAACGGTATCCTGTGTTGCCGATTTCAACGCCGTTAATGTAAACGGTATCGGAGTCAACGATAGTGCCAAGCCACACTCTAACGTCTTTAGAGGCAAAATCTTCTCCCACTTCAAAATCTTTCGCAAGCCATAACGCGCCGCAAAAATTTTTAAGGCCCGCGCTTGAAAAATTTCCCGGCAGGGTAATGTCATCCCAGGATGAAATATCCGTAACCTGATTTTTCCATTCTTTGGAGATGCCAATGTCTTCATGCGCGACATTTTTTTCCCATTCAGAAATTGCGGACGCCGATTTGCCGGTAACTTCTTTGCGTTTTGACGCGTCGGCGTATTGCGCGCCAAGGGCTATTTGCTGCGGAAAATCCGCAAGAGCGTCGCGGCTCATCCATGATTCAATCGGAGTGCCGCCCCACGCGTTATTTATTAAACCGATAGGGACGCGGTATTTTTCGTACAGATTTTTCGCGAAGAACCAGGGAACTGCGGTAAAACCGGCAAGCGTCTCCTTTGACGGTTTTTGCCAACTGCCGCCGGAAATATCTTCGCGCACAGAAGCAAAATCCCACTCCTGGGGAGCCTTAAAATGCCTTATAATTGGATACTCTTTTAATTTCCACTCTTCGCTGAAATCGTCGCGTAGGCGGTCCATTGCCATCTCCATGTTGCTTTGCCCGGAGCAGAGCCAGATGTCTCCTGCATAAATGTCTTTGATCGTTACAGATTCATCATCGCTTTTTATCTGCATTTCAAAGGGGCCGCCCGCGCCGACAGGATCAAGCGTTACGAGCCATTTACCATCAGCGGATTTTGCTTCATAGGTTTTTCCCAGAAAAATGACCGTTATTTTTTTTCCGCTCCAAATAGGGAAGCGGCTGTCCCGTTGTAAAACCATTCCGTCGCTAAAGATGGGCGATACCAATAAATTTTTCATACTAAACCCCTGTAATCGGAAAATATTACATCGGCATAATTGCCTGTATTTCCAGCCTTTTAATGTCCATATTGATTTTATCATTATTTCAAGTAAAATTAAATAGCCTGAATATTTAATTAAGGCCGAAAAGGAGTATACATGGCAAAAGTTCCATTCTCGCGGGGATTTAATTTTTCTAAATGGTTTGAATCGCGTGCTTTTAAGGACATTGATTTTAAAAAGTTCAGCGAACAGGATTTTATAGATGTAAAAAGTTTGGGCGCCGACGTTATCCGTCTTCCCGTCGCTTTTCATAATTTTGTTCTTGGCGATAAAGACCATACCATTGAACCAGGATTGTTAAAATACCTTGATACTGTATCTGATTGGGCTGAAAAACATCATATTTATCTTATAATTGATAATCATTCGTTTCATCCGGTTAATCCGACAGACGGAAATATTGATAAAATACTTATTCCGGTGTGGGAACAGATTGCCCGCCATTTTAAAGATCGCTGTAATTATCTGTTATATGAAGTATTAAATGAGCCTCACGGCATTGCCGATGAGCGTTGGGGGGAAATCCAGCGGAAGGCGGTAGAGGCGATGCGTAAGATTGATAAAGACCGGCAAATTATTGTTGGCGGCACAAATTATAATTCAATCGAAAAATTATTTCAGATTCCGGCATATGCCGATAAAAATTTAATTTACACTTTTCATTTTTATGATCCCCATATTTTTACGCATCAGGGCGCGACATGGAATAAACCGTCGCTTGAGCCGCTGTCGAATCTTCCGTTTCCTTCCCCTGAAAATTTTATCCCTCAAGTACATGAAACTTTTAAGGGCACATGGGTAGAAGAATCCTTAAAGAAATATGAACAGGATTCAAAACTTACTAAACTAAGCGAGACTCTTGACAGGGTAGTTTCTTTTTCTAAAGACAGAAATGTTCCCGTTTTCTGCGGTGAGTTTGGCGTATTTATGAAACAAAGCCCAAGGGCAGATCGCGTAACGTGGTACAAATTTATCTGCGGCGAACTTATAAAGAAAAATATCCCCTGGATATGCTGGGATTATTTCGGCGGCTTTGGAGTATTTAAAACCCAATTCAGAGGGGAGTTTCCCGCGGATTTGGATAAAGAAGTTATTAAGGCTATGAGGTTAGAAATATAGCAAATTACCGTTTTTTCATTGAAAAACAACGTGAATTTTTGTATATAAAATTATTGCATATTTTAAATATCCCATGTATAATGCTTCTAAGGGATGTATCCGTCAATTTTTTAAGGAAATTATTCCTTAGGGAGGGTTGTATGAACGTAATCCATGTTGACAATAGCGGTTTTTTTCGTAAGGTAATGAAATCCTTTTTGGCGGAACTTGGCGTTGATTCCGAAGATTACAGTAAAGGCGAAGATGTATTGGACGCTGTTGGGACGCATAAAGTATCATGCGTTATCACCGGATTGGAACTTCCCGATATGAAAGGCGAGGATTTAATAAGGCAACTTCAATTTTCCGGCCACTCAATGACAATTATAGCGGTGACAGCCAGCAATAATGACGAGCGTGTACAAAGACTTGCTGACATGGGAGTTAAGGCCACTATCCAAAAAGGCGGCAACTGGAAAGAAAAACTGCGCGAATATTTTTAACTCCGTTTTTTGAAAAAAATATTACTTTCTTATTTACTATTTGTTATTTACTATTTACTATTTGTTACATGTTTCCGGTTCTAAATTTTTCAAATACGGAGCGTATCCTTTGTCGGATATGGCGATGTGGTTTAGAAGCCAGTCTTTAAGGAAATTTGCCAATTCAATCGGCGCCGCTTTTCCATATTCAAATAATTTTATTGACTTTTTAATTTCTACGATAAAATCTTCATGTTGTTTTTTATGCTCGCCCAGTTCCGGATAAGAAACTTTGCCCATAAATTCTTCCTCATCCGAAAAGTGCACTCTGGCATATTCCAGGGCTTTGCTGACAGTCCGCAAATATACTATGTCCTCGTTAAGAGCTCCCTTCTTACAGGCATTGTAGAGGTCATTTACCATTTTTACAAGTTCTTTGTGCTGGTTATCAATATGCTCGAAGCCCACAGAAAAAGAATCATCCCAGGCAACGAAATATTCGTCCATCAATTTCTCCTATATGAAAATATAACATATTGTTATGAAAAGGACAAGAACAAATTCATTAAAAAAAATCATTATAGCAGTAGAAATTTAACTTTAATTCATTAGCAGTTTGCAATAAATATTCTAAACGGCGCGGTTTAATACACCAACCTGTCTTGTTTGAAATATCATGGGTTGTTAAAGGCAGAACAAGGTTCTGTTCAGTAAATTTTATATTCCTGAACATAATATCAATTGCAGTTGTAAATTCATCGTCATATTTATAAGTAATGTTGTCAATACTTTTTGAAATAATTAAACCTTTACGAATAGCCTGGCGATCATAAACCTGAAAACAAATATTAAAACCTCTTACTAACTTGAATGTTTTTAATAAATCATCATGCATCCATGTTCTGTATGCCCCATAAGGATAAGCAAAGGAAACCAGCGGCACATCCGCATTTCTAAAATTTTTCACCTGTGAAATTGTTTGTATATTATAATTTTGGCGTGAAATATTCGGTAATTGCAAATGATTTAACGAATGATACCCTATGTCATGCCCCCGTTTCAGCGCGGCTTTGGAAAAGTACGAGTTTGTTTTATATGTCCCCGTGACAAAAAAAGTAACTTTTGCGTTATAACGATCAAATAATTCAAAATAATTTTCCCATGCTTTATAATAATGATCATCAAATGAAAGTAAAATTCCTGTATTGTCTTTTTGAGGAGTCCACAGGAGTTTATCTTCATAAGACTCTCCGGTTTCTAAATCTTTTAATACAAATGTAATTGAATATTCTCCCGAACTTTCAATGACCGCATTCCTTATATCGTATAACGCCTGAAAATAAAAGGTGTTTCCTTTTTTATCTTTTTCTTCGATGTTCGCCTTTACAACCAGTTCCCCTGTTTTATCAAATAAAAGATATTTTTTTATTTCAGAAGAATTTTGCTTAATTTTTTGAATTACATTTATAATAGGAGGCTGTTCAGGCTGTTCAGGCAGCTCGGGCAATTGCGGTGAAATAACATTCATTTTGCCGCATGACATGGAAAATAAAGTGAATACGGTAAATATTTCCCATACAATATTTTTTATTTGTCGCTTAAAAACCGCAATTAGCACGATGCCACTCCCATTTTTGGCCTGTATTATCTTGAAATTCCTTGAATTTTAAAATGGTATAGATAATTGAAGCGCCGATAGAAATAGACGCGCTTCCTGTTTTTTCACGAATATTATTAGCGTCTACTTCATCAACAATAAAGCAAATTTTTTTACCGGATATAGTTCCGCTCGCTATAAACAGTAATTTATTGTTTTTTACCGAACCAGACCAAACTGACATTCCATAGTATTCAAACCGCTGTATAAATCCGTCCGCTTTTTTATCAAACGCGGTACCGGGTAAAATAAGGATTTCATCTGTTTTTCCCTTTGTTTTATAAAACCCTGGACGCAATAACGCATCCTGCGTAAAGGCATTAGCGGAGGTTAGTAATATAAAAACAAGGAATAACGTATTTTTTATCATTGATGTTAATATAGTTTAATAATAACGCAAATTGCAAAAAGTTTAAATCACCTTTTTATTGAATTTTTTCTGAAAAATTCACACAAAGAACGCCAAGAAGACAAAGAACGCAAAGAGGGAAGAAGGAGTTGTTTAAAAGCTATGCGTGAACCGGACGATAAGATAACGGACAAAAACCTTTGATTCCCCTTTGTGTTCTTTGTCCCTTTGTGATCTTTGTGTGAACTATTATCGAAAATATTTAGGTTTAAAATACGCGTTTTGCTTGACCGAAATAGAAAAAAGATTTATTTTTTTTATTAAGTGTTAAAAACATTTGCAAAATTTAAAATTAATAGTATATTAATAGCAGGGAGAAAATTATGCCGACAAAAGTACCTGCTAGAAAAACAAAAACAACCGCTCGAAAGCCTGTCAAAAAGACGGTTAGAAAAAGAGCTAAAAAAGTAACCTGGAACGATATAGAGGCTGGTTTTGAGAGACTTCAAAAATTACATGAGGAAACGGAAAAGACCTTAAAAAAATCTCAAGATGAGGCATGGGCGGCTATAAGAGAAAACCAGAAAAATATTGGCGGTCTTAGCAATTCATTAGGCTCTATTGTTGAGCGTATACTGATCCCCGGTCTCCCCGAAAAATTTAAAAAATTTGGCTACAGCTTTAATCGAGTAGCCACTTATAGTTATTCGGCGGGCGTCTACGCCCAGATTGACGGTATGCTTGAAAACGGCACACAGGCAATTGCGGTAGAAGTAAAAACAACATTACGGAAAGTGGACATAGACGACCATCTTATACGCATGGAAAAAATAAGAAAACACGCCAGCGAACACGGCGACACAAGGCAGTTCATGGGAGCTATGGCGGCTTTCATTGCAGGAGAAGCCGCTAAAAATTATGCCTTAGAAAAAGGGCTTTTTGTCATAGAACCAAGCGGCGAAGATGTCAAGGTTACTAAACCTTCGGTTGAACCGCGGGTTTGGTAAAGGTGACGGTACTTATATACATTTTCCCTCTTAAATTATTAATAAAAATATTTCAGTGACAGGCAACATTTTCCTTCTGTTTTTTATCTTTCTCTTTTTTATAAAGGAAAAAAATTACACCATAAGTAGAGCAAGAGGGGAACCTTCAACCTTCGGTCTCGGTTGAGGTACACAAAGAGGGAAGAAAGAGTAAATATTATGGATACCAGATATTTATTTTGCTTGACCGAAATAGAAAAAAGATTTATTTTTTTTATTAAGCGTCAAAAACATTTGCAAAATTCAAAATTAATAGTATATTAATAGCAGGGAGAAAATATGCCGACAAAAGTACCTGCTAGAAAAACAAAAACAACCGCTCGAAAGCCTGTCAAAAAGACGGTTAGAAAAAGAGCTAAAAAAGTAACCTGGAACGATATAGAGGCTGGTTTTGAGAGACTTCAAAAATTACATGAGGAAACGGAAAAGACCTTAAAAAAATCTCAAGATGAGGCATGGGCGGCTATACGCGAAGTCCAACAATCCGTTAAAGAAGCCCATGATAACGATTTCGATTTTAATAAATTAAAAGATGAGACATGGGCAGCCATACGGGAAAACCAACGAACCGCTAAAGAAATGCAAAAAAATATAGGCGGTCTTAACAACACATTAGGTTCTATGGTTGAACGTATGATGACTCCCGATCTCCCCCGAAAGTTCAAGCCTCTTGGTTTTACGTTTGATAAGATATCAATTATAAAATGGTCTATTGAAGGCTGTATTTATTGCGAAATAGACGGACTTCTTGAAAATGGCACACAGGCAATGGCGGTGGAAGTAAAAACCACCCTCGAAATAGAAGACATTAACGAGCATCTTAAACGCATGGAGAAGATACGGAAGTATGCCGATGAACACGGCGACAAAAGGGAATTTTTATGCACCATGGCCGCAATGATAATTAAGCCCAAGCCTAAAGAGTATGCCTTGAAACAAGGGCTTTTTGTCATAGAACCAAGAGGTGAAGATTTCAAGGTTATTAAACCTTCGGTAGAACCGCGGGTTTGGTAAGGTGATATTGCGTTCTGGGTGTTAGGCACATTTACGTTACTAGCACTATTGCACTACCGTAATTTACGTTATAATTAATTTGGAGGCAAAATATGACCGCAGTACAGGCGACATACGATGGGCAAGTTTTTATACCAGAAAAACCATGTAATATTACAAGGGGTTCCAAAGTAACACTCACTATTGAGACAACAAGCACAGGGATTTTAGAGAAGCAAAAAAAACTGGCGATATTCATAAAATTGACAGATGAAGTTACCAAATTAAACAAAACAGATCCCTTGCCACCTGAATTTGATGAAATATTATCTCAAAGGTTGAATTTTAGGGAAGTTTCCGGCTTATGAGCATCTATGCTCTTGATTCAAACATAGTATCGTTTTATCTCAGAGGAAATCATGGTGTAGAAATTACTATTTTATTCACCACTATATATAGCGTAGTTATTACACCTAACAACACTACGGAATTTAGGTGTCAGGCACATTTGCACAATTCCATTTTTCTTAATTTTGGGTGTCAGGCACCGTGCGTAACTCCGCTACCTTTTTGTAGGCTTACTTTCCAGTTTTTTAACACCGTACTCGGCGGTAAGAATTTTCATTTGGGAAATGGCTGTTTTGTTTAAAGCTACAATTCGCTTTTCTTGTGGGACTCCATCATTGATGAGGTGAGCGTTCAGGGATTCAAGGTTTGCAAGGCAGACAAGTTGGGCAATATCCGCATAATCGCGTATGTTTCCGTCCAGTTTTGGATTTTGTTTTCGCCAATCGAGGGCTGTCATTCCAAATAAAGCGACATTCAATATGTCCGCTTCTTCCGCATATTTAAAAATTGCCTGTTCTTTGGTAATAGTTTTTGGAATTAAGTTTAATTTTATCGCGTCTGTGTGAATTCGATAGTTGAGTTTTGTTAAATTACGGCGGATGTCCCAACCAAGTTGTTTATATTCCTGTTCTTTAAGCCTTTGAAATTCCTTTATGAGATAAATTTTAAATTCGGGGGAAATCCACATACCAAATTCAAAGGCGATGTCTTTATGAGCAAAAGTCCCGCCATAGCGTCCGGCGCGAGATTGAATGCCAATAGCATTGGTTTTTTCACACCACTCTTTTACGCTGATACGGTAACTATTCAGACCCGATTGGCTTTTAATTCTGTCGAATTCGACAGGATTAAAATTGGGGTTGTAGACCTTTTCCCAAATACCTAAAAATTCAACCGTATTACGATTACGTAGCCAGTTGTGAATAAAAAACTCACCGTTTTCAATATTGTGAACCATATCTGTCAGGGAGATATAGTCATCGTCATTGATACGAATAACGGATATTTCCGTCCCAAGGACATTCATTTTAGTCATCTTCTATCTTCTCCTTGCTGTAAAAATTATACCGTAGATTAAGAAAAATTGCCAATATTATATAATATTTAAAAAAAGTGAAAATAGTGTATGACACCGTGCGTTACCCCACTACATATAGCGTAGTTATTACACCTAACAACACTATGAAATTTAGGTGTCAGGCACTTTTATCTTTTATTTATGATCTATTGCCAATAATAACCCAAAAACTGCTTTTGAATTTCCTGATTTGGCGGTGAATTGCATTTTGGTTTGTTCAAATTTTATTTGAAGGGCGGACATATAGTTTGAACCGACGGCGTTGGCGACACGTTCTGGGAATGTGCCTTTGGCGGAAGAAAAACGTGTTCTTATCGCGTCGATGTCTAAAGCTTCTTTTGAGTAAAGTACTACAAGGTAATCGGTTCCGGTTATTTCATTAAGACGCATCCACCATGATTCGCCGGGAAGGGCAACTACGTTTTCGCTGTAATCTAAAACCGGAGAAATATTTGTGTTGGGCGGTGGGAATATTTGGGTTGTTTCTTTTGTCGCGCTGTCTGCGGCAAACGCATAAACATAGGCGGGCTTTTTATTTCCGATAAGATAGCGGAATCTTGTTCCTGATTCATAGGAGTCTGTTGTTTTATAATAGCCGTCATCGAATCGTACAGGAATACCTTTATTGGAATCACGAATTATGATATTAACGGAACCTTCGTATTCCGCGCCGTCTTTATATAATTTTAAATCTTCAATCATTTCATAGGCTTCAAAAACAAACTGGTTGAATACTTTATACGGAATCCATATATATCCTTTATTGCCCCAATTTGTGCCCCAACTGTTTAAGATTTCAAAAGCGCCGCCGTCCTTCGTGTCGTCATATCCAACTACGCACATGGCATGACCGCCGTAATCTATCGTGGGGTTATCAGAAGGCCGCCATACGTCTTTTGCTTTATTAAATGAGTCGGGCGAGTTCATGCCGATGATTACCGGTTTACCTTCTAAAAGACTTCTTTTTACACGTTCCGTTTTGGTGTTGTCGTTATCTGCCATTTTAGAAGAAGAGTATAATCTTACATAATCACTAATAGGGTAGCGTTTGCTGTTGGCAAACATTGAAATAGTTATCGCCTTAAAATCCGCAGTTTTTTCTATACTCAACCTTTTTACGGCTCCTTCTTTTTTCATAAAGTCCAGAACATGGGGAATAGCCGCGCCATCATTACCATTTGCAAGATTAAATACCGTAAAACCTCCTTTGTATGCAAAAATTGGGGAAAAAACATTGTTTGTTGTTGATGGCGCGTCACGGCGGTTAAGAGCAATGGATTCTGATATGGTTCTGGCGGCATAAGCGCTTGCCCAACCTGTACAAGTACTATAATTGCCTTGATCCCCCGGTTGCGGAGCGTATTGTTTTAATGAGTGAGATTTAGGAGTTGACGCACGAGACTGTATTTCCGCTTTTTGAGGAAGGCTGTTGTAGAGTTCTTCGTCAAGTATGGCTCCGCGAGGAAAATCTTGACCAAACAAAGCAAAGGCGCTTAACAGCCAAACAACAAAAAAGCCAAAGATTGATTTTTTATTAAACATTCATACGCTCCTTATTATATTTCCCTACTTCAAAATCACAATTTCAAAATCATCCAAACCGTCCGCTCTGAATGATTTTGGCTCTTGTTGGTTTTGCGTCAATTCCCTAACTTTGTCTCTTAGGTACAAATCAAGCGCGGTTGTTGTGATTACTCCCTTCTTTAAAAAGTCCGCTTCGCCTTTTAAGCCCTGTAAAATAGCGTAGGTAAATACGCCGTGTCTGTATTTTTCCATTTCCAAAGATGATTGATCACCCTTGCTTGAAGTAAAAATTACGGAACTGGATCGTATTGAAGCGTCGCTGTTTAAATCGTTGATAAGGCGGTCATTGTTCACCCTTCGCGCCAAGCCGCCGCTTGTTCCAGCCGAATGGCAAGCGTCTATAAACACCAGTTTTTGTCCGGGCATAACAAGCACCTTTTGGATTTCCCTGAATGATATTGCCTTTGATGGACGTATGGAACCGTTGTCGTTAAAAGCCGCGTCGGAAGGCATAAAGTAAAATTCATTATCCTGATCGTTTATTCCATGTCCGGCGATAAAAAGCAATATTACATCATTCGGTCCCGCTTTCCGTAAATGACTGAAATTATCTATTATGTTATCTCTGGTTGGCGTAATTTTTTCTCCGTCCGCGATAAGTAAAGCCTCGACTTTTCCGTAGCGTTTTCCTGCCTGCGCTTTGAGAGCGTCTATTATCGCTTTAGCGTCGTTTACCGCGTATTTAAGAGTTGGAAGCCGTTGTGTGTCATCATAGCGGTTTACGCCTATCGCCAATATATAAAGATTAGGTCGGGTGTTCTGGGATACCGCCTGTTTGTTGGTTACTTCTATAATTCTGCGGCCTTCCGAGTAGGAATTAGTCGCCTTTACTTCAATTTTGTTCACGCCAGAATCAAGGGTGATGGGCAATTTAAATTCAACACGGTTTTGATTTCCTTTTATCCGTATCTGCGTAGTATCAATTTCCAGTTCAACACCACGAGTACTGGAAATACCTCGCGCCTGATTACCGCCTATCAATTTGCCGTTTACCAACACCATGATTGTTTTAATCGGTTGTTTCTGGTCAATTACCGTTACGGATAATTCAACCTGATTACTGGTTAGCGTCGCTCCATCTTGAGGATTACTGATAACCACTTCCGGCGGTGAAAAAGAAGCGGCGTCATCTATGTTTGTGTCAACGCGCACAGGATCGGGCTTGCCCTGTAACCGCGCTTCGACAATTTGCGGATTGTAGAAAGTTTTTTTGTACTGGTCTATGCCGTAGACATTGTTGCCAACACGAACATTGAGATATTTGTCGCCGTTAGGTGAAGCATTGTAGTAGCCGTCGAGGGTGAGAACAAGCCATTCGCCGTCGATGAAGGAGATGAATTGGGCGATTTCTTTGCCTGTGGAAACATCCCAGAGACGGACAGTGCCGTCATCGGAGATTGAAAGTATCTGCCTGCCATCAGGTTTGAATGACATTGATTTAACGTTAAATGTATTTCCTGAAAAAGTATTGATTACCTTACCTGTGTTTGTGTTCCAAAGTTTGATTGTGCCATCCCTTGACGCAGAAATAACCTGTTTACCATCAGGGCTAAATGTTACAGATCTAACTTCATCCGTATGCCCTGAAAACTCCATTATTTTTTTTCCAGAGTTCACATCACAGAGAAAAATCTCTCCTTCCAAATTGCCATAAAGAACCTGTTTCCTATCGGGGCTTACCGCTGAAGAATAAACATAATCTGCTACTATATCTATGATTACATGTCCAGTAACAGAATCAAATAGAGAGAGACTACCACCTCCACCACCTCTTCTACCCCATACTTCTGCTATTATGTTTTTTCCATTAGAATCAAATGTTGCATGATTAAAATCACATCCACTTAATGAAATCGTATTAATTTCACGACCTGTAGCGAAATCCCATATTTTTATTATTCCACCTTCTTCGGTATTGAAACTGGAAAGAAACTGCTTATTGTTTGGGCTAAATGTTATTGAATTAACAAAACCATCAACACCTAAAAAAGTACTGATTTCTTTTCCTGTATTTGCATCTAAAAGTTTTATAGTACCGTCAGAGAAAAAGGAAAGAATATGCTTTCCACCAGGGCTGAATGATATAGAATTTGTATCCGAATACCATGACAAAGTTCTGATTTCCTTACCGGTATTTATGTCCCATAATTTTATTGAACCATGGTTAAAACCGAAAATAAGTTGATTTCCGTCAGAGTTGAAATCTGTAGACATAACTCTATTTGTATGCCCAGAAAAAGTTTTAATTTCTTTTCTTGTATTTGTGTCCCAAAGTTTTATAGTACCGTCATAGGAGCCGGAAAGAATTTGCTTTCCGTCAAAGCTGAATGTTACTGACATAACACTACGAAAATGCCCAGAAAAAGTTTTAATTTCTTTTCCTGTATTTGTGTCCCAAAGTTTTATAGTACCGTCATAGGAGCCGGAAAGAATCTGTTTTCCGTCAGGGCTGAATGCTACTGATAAAACAGAACCTGTATGACCTGAAAAAGTCCTGATTTCTCTGCCGCTGTTTGCGTCCCAAAGTTTTATAGTATCGTCCTCGGAGCCGGAAAGAATCTGCTTTCCATCAGGGCTGAATGCTACTGAAATAAATGCATACGTATGACCTGAAAAAGTCCTGATTTCCATTCCTGTATCTATGTCCAATAATTTCATTGTGTTGCTAGGAAAGATGGAAAGAATTTGCCTGCTATTTGGATTGAATATTGCCATATGACCAGAAAAAGTTCTGATTAACTTTCCAGTATTTACAAGCCAAAGATTGGTTTTATTACCACCACAAGATGAAAGAATTTGTCGCCCATCAGGACTGAAAGATACTGAATAAATTTGCCCAGTATGCCCAGAAAAAGTTCTGATTTCTTTTCCTGTATTTACGTCCCAGAGTTTTATTGTTTGATCAAAAGAACCGGAAAGAATCTGTCTCCCATCAGGGCTGAACGCTACTGAAGCAACAGCATCCGTATGACTTGAAAAAGTCCTGATTTCTCTACCTGTGTTTATGTCCCAAAGTTTTATAGTACCGTCATAGGAGCCGGAAAGGATATGCTTCCCATCAGGGCTAAACGCTACGGAACTAACACCAAACGTATGCCCCAACTGCGGAAACACAGCCACATCTTGCGCCACGGCGTTAAAGCAAATAACGCCCAAAAGTAAAAACATAACAAGTAAACTCTTATTCGCTCTTATCACTCTTTCTCGACCTTCATTCCTCATCGCTAATTTCTCATTATTCATTTTACATTCCTCCAAAATAATTAATTATTTCCCTTTCAATCAACGAATTGGGAATAAGAATCGGTTTGTCCGTTATTGTTACATTGACTAATTTAGTTATGCGGTACTGTCCTGTTATACCGCTTGCTTTGAAGCTTCCCTGCTGTTCATTTCCGTCAAAAACACCGCCTTTTCTTTCTATGCCGTTTTTTACCATTTGAATTGTCTGCGTTATATTTTCCGGTTTCTCAAAAGAAAAATTAAAATTTGCGCCTCTTTTTTGAGCATTTGTTCTTCTATTACCGGAAATATTTCCCAAATTATAAAAAGCAAATTGAATCGTATCCTGTGCGTTGCTCTGCACACGGTAACTGACTCGGACATTGTTTACAACGGAGAAACCGCTTGTTTCGTTACCTTCAAAAGTCCCACCTTGCTTCAATGCGTCGCTTCGCATCGCCTGAACAGTCTCGGTCATATTTGGCGGTTTGCCGTATTTGTATTCTTCATCAGGTTTCAATATGGTGATGGTGTAACGCTTAGTTTCAAAATTATCAATAACGGCATAGTTCTGCTCAATATTTTTAAATTGCTCGATAGAAGCGACTACCATAATAGTTTCTTCGCCGTAAGGTTCATACAAATAACACTTTGCCGTCTCAAAAATGGCGCGGCGCATATTTGCCAAAAGACGGTTATCGTTATCCTCGCTGTTTGGGTAAATCATCTTCATTTGATTGTCAGCGTCAATATGAATAATTTTAAAATAACAATCTTTATCCGACGTTAAAGTCATATTAAGTTGATCTCTGTGATAATATGTTCTGCTTTCCTTATCGAAAAATGCCTGTATGTTTATGCCTAAATTTGTCTGTTCAGCGGTAGCAACAGACGTAAAAGCGATTAATATTAAAATTGCAATTTGTTTTTCCTTCATATAAATCCCCCTGTCCTTTGTATATCACCGCATACGCGGTAATTTTCCCACTAATATATAGACTGTTTTCAACGGAATTTTTCCACCTGAAAATTCACTTTTTTTCCCATACCTCGCTGTTAATATTGGGGCGGGTATATGTTCCGGCGGCCTTGCCGTAATTGTCGTAAGCTTTGGCAAAATTACCGGGAATTGCCTCATCGTCTACATCGACATTTTCGCCAATGGTAACGCTTACGAGCGGATTACCAACAAAGGCATTTTTCTCAATTAATCTAATTCTGTCCGGTATAACAACACTTATTAACTGTCTGTTTGCATACTCATTTTCAGAAATAGATTTATCGTAAGAAAAATGAGTAATATCTTTTTCCTGTTCATAGGGTGTTGCATTGTCGCCATTTTGTTCTCCTGTTTGAATTATTGTTCCTATTATTGGTTCATACGAAATAGGCATAAGCTCGTCATCGTCTATTTCAGTATCTTCAATTTCCGTAGGACGGCTTTTGGCTAACACTCTCTCTTTATTTGAATTACTATTTTTTAAATAGAGAAATGTGGGAATTAAGGCGCATAAAAGAACCGCCGCTATTAAGATTCCAATAACAATTTTTTTACGTTTAGAAGATGAAGCAGAGGGCGTTTCTTGCGGTTTAAAACTAAGCGGTTCTTGAGAAAAAGATTTGCGGTATTCCTGTTCTGATTCAATTATTGCTTTATATCGTTTTTGTACTACGATGTCGGTCTTTAACGCTTTTTCTACCTTTTTGCGTTCAAAATATGTGGCAAGTCCGCGATAATATAATTCGAGGGTTAATTGTGAAACATGATTTTTACGTTTCATTTTTTTATTCCCCCGTCTATTGCTTCTTTTACTTTTTTCTCGAAATTTTTAATTCTCTTTTGTACCGCAGATTTACTAAGCCCTATGATTTTCCCGATTTCCTTATAAGACATACTGTCGTGATAATAGTAAAAATAAATTTTACCAGTTGTTTTGTCCTGTTCGTCTAAAATGTTTTTTATTATTATTTCCGCTTCCACTTGTTCATAGCCGTTGTCCATAATGCTTGTTTCCCATTCTTTTTGTTCTTCCTCACCTATGTTATTTAATCCGTTATAGCTTTCATTGATTGCCATATCGTATAACTTAATTAATTCTTTTCTTTCCCTTTTATCTTTTTTTATTTTATTTTTGCTCATGTTTTCCGCCATTCTTGAAAGATAGGTTTTTGGATAATCAATAATTTTTCCCTCTGATTTGAGTTTATGTACCTTCCAAAAAACATCATTTGTAATATCTTTTGCGTCTTCTTCATTGCGAAGGACAGAAAAGCAACGTCTTTTAACAAGAGGAAAATATTCATTGTAAAAATGCTTAAAATCTTTGTCATCTATATTCATAGACAACTGCGGCGGCTGATTTTCCACCGGAAAAGGAATGATTTGTGGAGAATTTACAGGTTTTGCATTTTCTTTGATGCTCATTTTAGAATATCCCTAAAAGGGATAATACACTCCTAAAAGGAACTTTGCAATAGACCGATATAAAATAGAATTAAAACATGGCATGACTAATATAAGAGCCCTTTTATCCTACAATATTAAAAAAAGACGGGAAAAATTAGGAATTTCACAGGCAAAACTAGCGGAAAAGGTCGATACTTCCACCAATTACATAGCCCAAATTGAGCAAAAAAACAAATTTCCCTCCCCGGAGATGCTTGAACGTCTCGCCGCCGCCCTTGAAATGGACACTCCTGAGTTGTTTTCCGCAACGCCTTTTCCCGTAGAGGCGATTCAACAGTTCCATGAAGGAATAAAAGCGGATGTTGAAAAGAGAATTGAAAGGCTTATTAAGTCTAATAAGTAGGAATTAGGAATATGATCAATTTAAAGGTTATGCTATAATAAATAAAGAACTTGACAAAACAGTCTTTTTTTAGTACTATTAAAGTACTAATTCTGGAGGTTTTTATGAATGTTAATTTGAAAGAAGATGTTAAACCAATTTCTTATATAAAAACGAATGCCGCAGAGATGATTGATTATATCAATAATTATAAGAATCCAATAATAATTACTCAACATGGTGAAGCAAAAGGGGTATTTCTGGATATTGAATCATATCAAGATATGATTAACGCATTATCTATGATGAAATTGTTACAGTTTTCTGAAAAGTCAATCCAAGAAGGAAAAATTTATGATAATGAGCAAGTATTTTCAGAATTAAGGAAAAAAATTAGTCAAAATAATGGATAAAAAATATTTAATAAAATGGACTGCGCCCGCTAGAGAAGATATAAACGAAATTATTGATTATATCTCAAAAACAAATATAAATTATGCGGTAAAAATATTAGACAGTATAGAAGAAAATGTTAAAAAGTTGGATATGTTTCCTGAACGCTATAGGATTGTTTCGGAATTGGAAAAATATGGATATTTATTATATAGAGAAATAATAATTGAATATTGGAGGGTGATATATAAAATTGAAAATAATTTTGTATATATAATGCTTGTAATAGATGGAAGAAGAAATTTAGAAGATTTAATATTAAAAAAAATTATTTTAAGGGAGAATGAAGTATAGAGCCTAACATAGGAAAAGCCTTTGTTCTTCCTTTGTGTCCTTTGTCCCTTTGTGCTCTGCGCACTGACGGCAGCCTAAAGGCCGCCTTGCTTTTATTACAAACAGCGGCATTTATTGGTGCTACGCTGTGCGGCATTTTTCATCTACACGGCTACGCCGTGCGCTTATCTAGCGTGTGTGAAGTCTTGCGAATGAATTCAAAAGTTCGTATTTTTCGTGTGGTTCGTGGTAGAATAAAAAGAGAGAAAAATTTATGAGAACCAAATTAATTTTAATCCTAACGCTAATCCTCGCCGCCTGCGGCAGTACAACCGAATCAAAGCCGGTTGATTATTCGGAGACAAGCACAGTAGAGGCGGCTGTCCGCTCGGCGCCTTTTTCCAAGGGCGTAAATTTTTCCGGGTGGTTTGAATCGAATAACGCGGGGGGTATTCCTTTTACAAAATATACCGAACAGGATTTTATTGACGTTAAAAGCCTTGGAGCGGACGTGATAAGGCTGCCCGTCAAAATGCACAGTATGACTGTCGGAGCCCCCAATTATACACTCGATCCGCTTTTGGTTAAATTTTTAAAAACAGCGGTGGATTGGGCTGAAAAACACGAAATCTACATTATAATTGACAATCATTCTTTTGATCCGGTGCTTCCTACAAGCGCGGATATAGACAGGGTTTTAATTCCCGTTTGGGAACAGATTGCGCGTCTTTTTAAGGATCGCGGACGTTATGTGATATATGAAATATTAAACGAGCCTCACGGTATTGGAGACGCGAGGTGGGGAGAAATTCAAGAGAAGGCGATTGAAGCGATACGGCGAATAGATCAAAAACATTCGATTGTTGTGGGGGGGACGGACTATAATTCTATTAACAAACTTACCGCGATTCCAAAATACACGGACGCGAATTTAATTTATACTTTTCATTTTTATGATCCGCATGTTTTCACTCATCAGGGGGCGACATGGGGAGAGCCGTCAATGGCTTCGCTTAGAGGAATTCCCTTTCCTTATAATAGGCAAAAAATGCCCAAGGTCCCAGTTAATTTAATTGGGACGTGGCTTGAAAGCGCCATTTCGCGTTACCCGTATGAAGGCGCCCCCTCAGCGCTTTACGCGACATTAAACAAGGCGACAGCTTTTTCCAAGGAAAGGAATGTTCCTGTCTTCTGCGGCGAGTTTGGGGTATTTATGCCTAACAGCCCGAAAGAAGATCGCGTAACATGGTATAAAATAGTTTCAGACGCTCTTGATAAGAGAAATATCTCCAGGGCAAGCTGGGATTATTACGGCGGTTTTGGAGTTTTTAACGCGGATAGGGGAAGCTTTAATCACGATCTTAATGTTGAAGTGGTACGCGCAATGGGCTTTAATCCTCCCGCTCAGATTGAACGTACTGCACAATCCATAAAAGACGGTTTTGTTATTTATGACGATTATCCTAACAATAAATATGTTACGGCAGGTTCCTGGGGCGATAAAGTTGATTTCAGCATGTACGACGCAAATTCAGCGCAGGGAGAGTTTGCCATCCGCTGGGGGAACGCGTCGCAGTACGATGTGTTTTATTTTGAAATTGATCAGTCAGTAAGGGATTTTAGTTTAATTGTTAATAACGGCTTTTATTTAGAGTTTAAAGCGCGGACGCAAAGTTCCGTTAATTTTGACGTGCGTTTTTTAAACAGCGAAGCCGCAACTCCGTGGCGGATACGTTATACGATAAACGAAAGAATACTTCCGCCTGACGGCAAATGGCACACCATAAAAATCCCTCTTGCAAAAATGACAGAACACGGAGCGTGGATTAACGCGACCCAAAAATGGCTTTCGCCGGAAGGTAAATTTTCATGGAAAGACATTCAAAGACTGGAGTTCGTCAGCGAATACGGCGATATGAAAGGCATCTCTATTTGGTTTGACGATATAAAAATATCAAATTAAATTCCTAATTTATTTTTACCACGAACCACACTAACACTACGAACTTTTAATCCATATCTTGTCGCTGTTCGTGTTGGTTCGTGTGGTTCGTGGTGAATTCTTTAACTATAAATTACCGGAATGATTTGACCATTCTATTGCTTGCTGTCTGAGTTCCTGAGCTGTGTTGCAGTGCAGTTTAAGTTTTATGTGCTCCTTGTGCGTGTCAATTGTTTTGTTGCTTAAATTCAACAATGACGCAATCTCAATGGTGCCGAATCCTTTGGCAATAAGCGAGAAAACCTGTAATTCGCGGTTGGAAAGCATTTGCATGGAAGTGGTCCAGTCCCCCTTTGCGCCCTTGCCTGAGTTTCCCGCCATCGCCTGAAATATCCTGTCCCTTTCGTTTTCGCTTAAATATACTTTGTTATCTAAAACCGTGTTTATCGCATCCAATATAATGTCGGCGGACTCTGTTTTTAAAACATATCCGCGGGCGCCAAGCTTGAGAATCCTTTCAGAGTAAAAACGCTCGTCAAGTATGGATATTATTAAAATAGAGATTTCAGAATTCATTGATTTTAATTTTGGAATTAAATCCAGCCCGTTTTCCTTGCCAAGACGGATTTCCATCAGTACCAGTTTTGGTTTTTCATTTTCAGCAATTTTCAACGCGTCCTCATAATTTGCGGTTGTTCCGATAATATTAAATTTGGAAGTTTTTTCAAGTAGGGATGAAAGCCCCATAATAAAAAGCGGATGATTATCAATAATAAGCACCTTAATATTTCCTGTTTTTGCCATAAAAACATAATAACATATTTTTTTGATATTGACTATAGTATTATTATATGTTTTATATTTTTTTTTAATTAATACTATTATATATTAATAATTTAATGGGAAAACGCTATTTTACCCTTCCATAGAAAGTTGTTATAGACATAGGGGTAAGAATTACTTCCGATGTGTTACGTGATGTCTTCTGTTTGCCGATATTTTTTAGTTTTTCTTTTTCTGAAGTGCGCCATATTTCAAGCTGATCATATTCCGCTCCCGTCAGATCCAATTGAATAGAAAATGGAGTTATGGTTTCGTTAATTATTACTATCGCTATTTCTTTTGAGTTTGGATTTTTATACGAGCTTGAATAAACGCCGCCTCTTGGGGAGATATCACATTCAATTCTGCGCCATCCCGGTCGGATAAAGCGCGAATATTGCCCCATCGCATAAAGGCGCGCGGCGGCAATTATTTCATCATCATCAACTTTTATAAGAGCGCCCGGAAAATCGTCGTTACGGCTGTTTGTCCAGAGCCACCAGTAAAGGAACGCGTTTGTCTGCGCGAGCGCCATGTCCCAATGAATCATCCTGGCATAAAAAAGCGCGTTATTGATTCCAGGCCCCTTTGGAAGAGCCGACCCCGAACCTGAAACTTCGGTCTGCCAGAAACGTTTTCCCGATTCTATAATCTCGGGGAATTCCCTTGAACCCGCCCTTGAAGAAGAATCGCCCGTCCCGTTGTACTGGTGTAACGCGATATGCGTAATTATTTTTTCTGATTCGGGATTATCAAGAGACGGTTTTATCATTTCATTAAAATTGACATTAAAATTTTCAAATTCAGGCATCATAATGTTAATGCCGTCATTGCCCGCTGAAATGCCTTTCATGGGAAAACGTTTTGAAATTGTTGCAATAAAATCGCGTAAATCGGCGCCGTTCCAGAAAGTTGTTTCCCAGCTTGCATTCCAGTTTGGTTCATTTTGTATAGAGAGTATAGAAAGAGGAGCGCCCATTTTTGATTCGTAGTTCAATACATAATCCGCTAAAAGATCGGCGTAATCATTGTACTTGTCGCGGCGCAGTCTTCCCCATCTGTCAGGCAGCGACCAGTTCATCGTATAATTAGTCCTTGCGTTAACGCCTGTAATGTCCTCTTTCCATCGCGTAACGCGGTTATTTGGCACTGTCCAGGGCGCGCTCATAATTGTTAATTTTTCAGGCCCTTGTCCGCCAAGGGCTTTTATTTGTTCGATTAGGTTTCTTGTGCTTGATAAATCCCAGTTGTTCCAGTTTAAATTAAAAGTTTTTGTTCCGTTTGGATTAACTGTATAATCATAATTGTTATCATTTTTTCTTACGACAAAACCGTCATTAAGGCTTGGGTCGGTATCGCCTTCAAGCCGTTCACGGAACGGGATGCGCGTGCGAAGAATTGTAAAGCCTACGCCTTCGGTTCTTGAAAAAAGAAGTTTAACAACATTTTCCGCGGTTTCAGGGTCTGAGGGGAGTCTTGTCCACGCGTTTGATCCGCCAAAACCGTCAATTATCTGACGGTCTTCGTTATATCTTATATTAATAGATTTATTCAATTTTTCAACATTTGCGGTTCCGCACGAAAAAGATGCAAATATCATGACTGTAAAAATAAAAGGAATTAAAAATCTTTTCATAAACCTGTTATTTTGTTAAACCCAATGTTTTGTTAGGGTCTACGACCGCCCAAAACGCCTGTTTGGGATTAAGCTCCCCGTCCCAAAGACACGGATTTCCCTGTGATTTCCAGCTAAACTCATCATCCATGCCCCACATCGTTACCCGCGTTATGCAATCTTTATTTTCCTTAAAAACATTAAAAAGCTGGGCATAAGTTAAAGCCTGGACGCGCTGTTCAACTTCGGTTGTTATATAATTTTTTCCCGCTCCAAAAGAACCGCTGCCTACGCTCTTTATTTCAACATCAAGTTCGCTAATCGCGACTTTAATGCCGATGCTTTTAAATTTTTCAATGGAAGAACGTACATTTTCCGCGGATGTTGATGTCGAGTAATGCGCTTGCATGCCGACTCCGTCGATAAGGTTGCGTTTATTGCCCTCAGCTTTGTATCTGTCATTAATGTCTTTGATCATATTTACCGTTACTTGAACTTTTCTTTGGTTGTCCAGATTGTAGTCATTATAGTAAAGCTCTATATCAGGGTCGGCGGCTCTTGCCGTTCTGAATGCAAGTTCCAAATAATCCGCGCCCAGCGCAATAAACCATTTTGAATCTTCGCGAAGCTGTGTTTTCCAGTTTAAATCCTGATCTCCGGGATTTATCCGTTCCCTTAAAGCTTCATTAACAACGTCCCATGAAATTACTTTTCCTTTATAATGCGCCAGTACAGTTTTAATATAATTTACCAAATTTTCCCTGACCTGCGCGGGAGTTCCCGTCGTCATCCATGCCGGCGTTTGTTTGTGCCATACCAGAGTATGCCCATGAACAGTTATATCGTAACCTTCAATCTCTCTTATCATGTTATCGGCAGGACCAAAGTTGTATTGGCCGCCTCTTTCACGAGGAGCAAGATTATCGGGTTTCATCTGGTTTTCGGCCGTTACGGTATTAAACTGGCTTGTAAGAAGCTCTTGATACTCGCCCATTAAGTATCTGCCGTTGAGGAGGTTCCCGATTGAAAAATAATCCTTGTAAATGTCTTTAAGAGAAGGCAATGTTCCTTGTTGCGTTGTTTTAGAAACTTTTGACGTTCCGCAGTTTGAAAAGCCGCAAACAATAAAAGCAAATAGAATAATCGTAAAAAATTTGTTCTTCATTTTAATATCTCCTTAATTTAAACTTGAATGATTATTAATCTGTAAATAATATCATAAATTAATTAATTTAGCAATGATATAATTCTAAGACTTTTTAATTTAAACATGATAAAATATCTATAAAATTGGAGGGTATATTGAAAGATAATTCAGCGGTACTTTTTAATGATGGCTGGAAATTCATGCTTGGAGACGCAAAAAACGCCCAGAAGGCAAATTTTTGCGGCAGTACATGGAAAAAAGTTGATTTACCGCATGACTGGGTTATATCACAGCCGTTTTTTCGCGGAGAGGAGGGCGGTTGGACAAGTCAAAATATGCAGGGATTTTTTGCGTGGGAAGGGGTATGCTGGTACCGCAAGGAATTTACGCTGGAGGATATTGCCGGGAAGGCGGTTTATCTTTATTTTGGCGGCGCGTACCGTAATAGTACGATTTTTTTAAATGAAAAAAAAGCGGGCGGACGCGCGTGCGGCTATTCAAGTTTTGAAATTGATATTACTGATTTTGTTAAAGAGGGAAAAAATATTGCCGCCGTAAGGCTTGACAACGGCTGCCAAGCGCCTGACAGATGGTATTCAGGCAGCGGGCTTTTCAGAAATGTTTATTTAAAAATTGTTCCCATTACGCACATTAAAACATGGGGCGTTCATGTTGAGCCTGTTTTGTCACCTAACAAAAAATCAGCGGAAATTACCGTAACCGCGGCAGTTGTCAGCCGCGATAAAAAAGGAAGCGGTATTGTTTGTCTGCGCCTGCTTGCTCCCGACGGAAACTGCGCGGCTGAAGTTTCAGTTTCCTTTGACTGCGGCGGGAAAGAAGAAACAGAGGTGAAACAAACTTTGCGTATTCAAAACCCCGCGTTGTGGTCTGCAGAAACGCCGAATTTGTACCGCGCCGTGGTTTACCTTGAGCAGGAGGGCAGAGCAGGGAAGACTGTTGAGACCGTATTTGGCATCTGCATTGTAGAGATTGCGCATAACAGAGGAATGACTGTAAACGGAGAGAAAGTAAAGCTTAAAGGAGTGTGTCTGCACCATGACGGCGGCATAACCGGTTCAGCGTACTATGACGCGGTTTGGCGGCGGCGGTTAAATATTTTAAAAAGCATAGGCTGTAACGCGATAAGGACAAGCCACAATCCGCCTGCGGAAGAATTTTTGGATTTATGCGATGAACTTGGATTTTATGTAATAGACGAGTGTTTTGACAAATGGAAGAGCGGCTATTATGCGGCGCATTTTGACGAAGACGCGCAGCGCGACCTTACGGAATTTATTCTGCGCGACAGAAACCACCCGTCTATTATTATGTGGAGCGTAGGCAATGAAGTGGAAAATCAGGGCGCGGACAGTATGCTTGAAATACAAAAAAAATTAGTAACTATTGTTCATAGCCTTGATTCACGTCCAGTGACATGCGCCCTTGCACCGCACGCGAATCCGCGCAGTTTAGTGAACGCTCCTGTTGAAGAACTTGTCAAATTAACAAAAAAACTTGCAAAAGATGTTGATATACTGGGTCTTAATTACCATGAGCCGTTATACGAACATTATACAAAATCAATCGAAAAGCCGATTGTGGGGACTGAGTGTTATGAGTATTACTCAAGCGTAGGGACTAACTTTGAGGATGTTTGCGATAAAAACACGTGGCAGTTTGTTCTTGAAAATGACAATGTAATAGGTCAGTTTATCTGGGCGGGAATTGATTATCTTGGAGAAAGTCCGTGGCCGGCGAAAGGCTGGACGGGATCGATCCTCGATATTTGCTGCTTTATGAAGCCTAACGCGTTTTTCCGCAAAAGTATTTGGACAAGCGAGCCTTTCATCTATCTGGCATTTTATGATCAATATAAAAAGCCCGACTATTCGCGGGGACGCTGGTCGTTCCCCCAGCTTACATCCCATCTTAACCATGAGCATTTTTTGCGCAGAACTGTGAAGGCGGCTGTTTTTACAACCTGCGATGAGGCGGAACTTTGGATCAATGGTAGAAAAATGGGAAGAAGAAAGAGAATTGATTTTAAAAACGGAATTATAGAGTGGACTTTTGAATATACTTTTGGTTATATTGAAGTTAAGGGAATAAACGAAGGCAAAGAGGTTTGCTCATTCTTTTTAAAGACTGCGGACAAGGCGGGCAAGATTAAACTAATTTCTGATAACGTCAATTTGATGCCCGGTGATATTGCCCATATTGAAGTGAATGTTACAGATAAAAATGATCTTCTTTGTCCCAATGAAGAATTGATTGAATTTTCGCTGGAAGGGGACGCGGAATTTCTGGGAGCCTGTTCCGGCGATTTGACCCAAAATTTGGGTTTTACAAAAACAAAGGTTGTTACTTTTGAGGGAAGAGCGCTTGCAATGATTAAAGCGGGCGCCGGAGGCGGAAATGTTTTGTTACGCGCATATTGCGAAAATCTTGAAAAAGCGTCGTTGCGCTTTAAAGTGAAGTGAGTTTAAAATGAAAATGACAATGCGCTGGTTCGGTCCCGGTTTTGATCCCGTAACATTGGACAAGATACGGCAGGTTCCCGGCATCAGCGGAGTTATTACCACTCTGTACGGCGTTCCGCCCGGAGTAGAATGGAAGAAAGAGGAACTTTTCGCGCTTAAAAAACAAGTTGAGGATAACGGGCTTGTTATCGCGGGGATTGAAAGCGTCAATGTTCATGACGAGATAAAAACCGCCGGCAAGGAGCGTGATAAATATATAGAAAAATATATTAACACGTTAAAAATAATCGCGCAGGCCGACATTCATCTTGTCTGTTATAACTTCATGGCTGTCTTTGACTGGACAAGGTCCGATTTGGCTAAGCCCCGTCCGGACGGCGCTTTTGTGATGGCGTATCAGCAGGAATTAATTGATAAGGTTAATCCCGAAAATATGTTTGACGTAATGAATGACAAGGCGCAGGGGAATTTACTTCCCGGCTGGGAACCTGAAAGAATGGCAAATATACGCAAATTGTTTGAACTTTACAGTGATATTGACGAGGATGCGTTATTTGCAAACTTGGTATATTTTATTAAAGCTATTATGCCGACTTGCGAACAGTACGGGATTAAAATGGCTATTCACTCCGATGATCCGGCGTGGCCGGTATTCGGACTTCCGCGGATAATGAAAAACAATGAAGATTTACTGCGCGTTGTTAAAGCGGTAGACAATCCCTGCAACGGCATAACGCTCTGTACAGGCAGTTTGGGCAGCAGTCCCTCCAATGACATCCCGGCAATTATCCGCAGCTTGAAAGGCCGCGTACATTTTGCCCATGTCCGTAATGTAAAACATAACGCCCCCGGTGATTTTGAAGAATCAGCCCATCTTTCATGCGACGGCTCCCTTGACATGTACGCCATTATGAAAGCGTTATACGATACAGGCTTTGACGGCCCTATAAGGCCGGATCACGGAAGAACCATCTGGGGTGAAGTTTCCATGCCCGGATACGGGTTATATGACCGTGCCATAGGTTTAAGTTATTTATTGGGACTCTTGGAAGCAATTGAAAAGAGTAAATAATAAATAAAAATAATTTACCACGCGCTAAATAAACGCACGGCAAAGCCGTGTAGATCAATAATGCCGCATAGCGTAGCACCAAGAAATGCCGCAGTTTGTAATAAAAGCAAGGGCACCTTTAGGCGCCCGACAGTGCGCACACTAACACTACGAACTTTTCGTCCATATCTTGTCGCTATTAGTGTTGGTTCGTGTGGTTCGTGGTAAATTTTCTTGTAAATATTTAGTTGTTACAGAGTACTATGAAAAAGTGGTGACGGGCACTCCGCGCGGTATACGGCTCCGGTGTCAGTCACGGCTTTTAGGTCTGACACTCGGCGTGTCTAAAGCTTAAACTTTAAAAAGAGGGCTTTTGAATATTGACAAATTTGAATAATAACGGTAATCTTATATAAATGGACGAATATGTTGTTACCATAGCTTTTGATGATGAAGCTCAAAAGTGGTATGCGCAAAATGATGATATCCCAATACTTCTTGAAGACTTGTCTATTGATAAACTTATAAGCCGTGTAAAATTAGCTGTACCTGAAATGCTTGAATTGAATAATATGCCGCATACAGGATTTCATTTGATATTTAAAATGGAAACAGAAGCGGTTATGGCATAATGGCAGAATATGAAAAAAAGGTACGCCTTGTTCTTAAGGAATTCGGATGTCATTTTGTAAGGCATGGAAAAGGCGATCATGATATTTGGTATAGTCCAATAACAAACAGAAATTTTTCTGTAGATGGCGAAATCCGTATCCGTCATGTTGCAAATGGGATCATGAAACAGGCTGGAATTGATAAGCATTTTTAGCGTATTACCACATATGCCATACATATCCGCCCCGGCCTCAGTCACGGCTTTTGGGTCTGACACTCGGCGTGAACCATGTGTTAAACATATCACCATATATGGCGTGCCTTTACTCACTGACAACACTATGAAAAAGCAGTGTAGCACCAAAGCGTGATCATGCGTGTCCCAAAGCGTGCCCAGGGGTTGTTGTTTGCGGTATTATTGATATATTTATAGAAGAAGAAATAAAAATCAAACCGCAGCTAGGCGGTTCCCACTCTCTTTTTTTTTGAGAGCTTAAAAATAACTTTGGATTAACATTTTTAATGAACTCAAAAAAAGAGACGGGAACGCAGAAAACCGGGGAAAGGGAAGAAAAACGACGGCGGGATAATGCGAGAAAGGCGCGACTATTGGCTGATAAAAAATTCCCTAATGAAAAATGGAAGGCTGTTGAAGAAGGAATATTTTTGTCCCCTCAAAGACGTATTGGTAAAAAGTCAAGTTATCTAAATGAGTTAAGAGACGCTCAAATATTGCGTGATTTTGGCAGTACCGTTTATCTTGTGCCGGAATTACGAAGCAATAATAATAAAAAATATGACGCTATTGTTAACGGCATGGAGATGGAATTCAAAAATATGCACGGAGCAAGCGTCGTAACTCTTAAAGACCGTTTTCTATATTCAAGAGAACAAGCTCCAAATGTCTTTATAAACCTTGAGAAATCATCGCTGACAAAATATGAGATAATAAAGACATTATTTGCTGCCAAAAATAGTGTTGACTATGACAAAAAAAATAAATATAAAGGGGGAAGAATTATCCTGAAATTAAAAGGTCATAAAAACCTGATTTATTTAAATGTAGATGATTTCAAAACTTAAGCAAAAAAAACCCGGGCGTCCGAAGGCGTCCGGTAATGCTGGCGAGGGGGGATGTTGCCGTCCCAGCCTCGCTGACTTAAATATAGCATACACAAGGGGAAATGTCAAGTTGTTCTTTCCCTTTTGGGATACCGTGGATTTTAACCAAAAACCCCGCTTTTTAGTGTCCGCTCACTCGGCGTGAACCGTGTGTTAAACATACTACCATATATGGCGTGCCTTTACTCATTGACAACACTATGAAAAAGTTGTGACTGTCACCAAGCACTGTTGCGTATCCGTTTATTTGTTAACAGCAATTTTTAAATCGACTTCTTGTTCATCTCTTTCGGCAACTAATATTCCTGCTTCTTTCATGACTTTCGTCCGTTCTTCCATAGTGGCATAATTAACCGGACGAAATTCTGCCAATTGTTCAGAAGTTAATAATGGGCAATCAGGATCATAGACATAAGAGCGTTTGGAAGCCGCTTCAATACGGCGTTTTGCGGATTCCTGTTCCTCAGAAGTTAACTCTTTGCCAACCTCTAGGGTGGTTCGTACTATCCCCATTATAAATACTTATATTATCCTGTTCTTTTTCCTGAGTCCATGCAAACTCCATACATCAGCCTCTAGTAAACAATAGTTTTTAAAATCAATATTAAAATATCGACCGTAAAAATAATTTGTATTTCGTATCAAAATTGGCATGGAAATATACTATCATAATGAATAAAAAAATCACGTTGCCAGAAAAACGGGGTATACGCCCCGTTGTCAGTCACGGCTTTTAGGTCTGACACTTGGCGTGAACTCCGTGGTTTTGTTTTTTATATTTATGATGTTATGACAGTCACTAATGCGTGAACAATTATTTATCCTCCAAATTTGAGAGAGTATTAATAATATTTTTTGCCGTAAACTTTTTAATTTCATCATGCCGGGGGACAGTTGTTTCTATGTTTGTTGCCGGTTGTAAATAAACATCGTGTTTACCTCCACGCCGAACAAGGACGGCCCCATACGGTTGAGTATTTTCAACAACTCCTGTCTCTTCATGCAATAGCCAGTTCGCGTATATGGTATTTTGAGAGATGAAGGCAATCATACAAATCGAGTAACATTTCTTCGAGTTCTTCAATAGTTTCTCCCTGTGTTACATGTTGGGGAAAATCTTTAAAATAGCCAATAAACCCGCCTTCATCGGCTTCAAAATACACATATTCCAGTTTTAATTTTTCATTTGACATGGTTTTTATCTCCAATAGAATCATTCCATAAAAAAGTCGTAAAGTCAACTATTAGGGAACAGGGATCAGTGGCAAGAGAAAAAAATTGACGCACATGGACATAGTATCTGTCACCAAAGCACTCCCAGACTACTAGACATAAAAAAGTAGACAAAATATAATTAATTATGGTGTTTACTGAAGATGTCAGGGCTTGTTGTAACGATGATACCATTGTTTTAACTGAACATCTATTAACCAGAATGAGGCAACGTCATATACGGCTTGATGACATTAAATGTGCGATAACAAAAGGGGAAATAATTGAACAATACCCTGCCGACTATCCTTTTCCAAGCTGCTTGATTAACGCGGAAAATTTGCATATAGTTTGCAGTATCGGTGAAGGGCGTTTGTATATTATTACCGCTTACCGACCATCACAAGAACGGTGGGAAAATGACGGCAGAAAAAGGAAGGAGAGAAAACCATGAAATGCGGAATTTGCAAGGCAGAAATGAATGAGACAACTATCACATATACTGAAGACATTGATCAAGGTGTTATTGTTATTCGCCATGTTCCGGCTCATGTTTGTACGGAATGCGGTAATAAATGGTACAGTGGAACAGTAGCCGCACAACTTGAAAATATGATTGACCGGTTTGCGTCCTCGGCGGGAACTGAAGTCTCTGTAATAAATTTTGAAAAATCTGTAGCATAAGCAGACTATCTCTTGCTACCTGCTAACCGCCCACACCACAGTACCGCTAATCACCGCCGTTACCGGAAAAGCGGTGACTGTCACCAAAGCGTGTCCTCCATTATTATGTATGCGCTTTGTTAAGTATCTCCGGATTGTCAGCGGCATAATTCAACACATCGGACATGATGCCTGTATAACCTCTGCCAAGAGCCTTGTATTTTAAGAGGGTATCCGGCTTAATTCTAAGAGCAACTACAGAGGAGGTTTTTCGTTGTTTTTTTCGTAAATTCCGCGCCATAGCCGCGAATTCTGCAAGTGCATCCGGCTTTGAGGGCGGACATTCAACGTCGTAAACCTTGGGTGCTTTTCGGGCTTCCATAACTTGTTCTTTTGCCAGTTTAAGTATTTCTTTAGGTATTTTTTGTCCAACCTTTATTGTCGATTTGATAGTACCCATTATAACTTCTCCTCTCATGTTTTTCGGCTTCACGCGCAGATAAAATACGCGTAACATTTACATCCCCTTCTTCTTGTTCGGCGTAAACCACAAAGAAGGTTTTCCCTACTCTACCAATAGTCTGCCATCGTTCTTCGCCTGATGCGTTATTCTCACTTCTGTCAAAACGCCATATCCGTAATGGGTCTGCAAACACATACTGCGCAACTTCAAAGCCGATTTTATGCTTTTGCTTATTTTCGGCGTTTTTTGCTTCATCCCAGACGATAATACGTTCTTCCACTTAAATAATGTAATACATTTTTGTATTCATTGTCAAGAGGTGAAATCTGGAAGTATATCATTCCTGTCACCAAAACGTGTCCCTTCCCTTTATGGTTTTCCGTATCTTTTCCTAATATCAGTTGAAATATGCTCGTAATCGGGAAAGACAAACGCCTCATTAATATTCAACATATTAAGCTCTTTCAGTATTTTTTGTTTTGCGTCATGCGGAATAAGAAATTTCTTGTCGTCTATCCAATCAGGGTTGAGTTGAGCGCAATTCTTTTTTTCAAAATTAATGCCAAACAGTAAAAAATATCCGTCCTGCCGGACAATTCGAGGGTTATTCATTCGGGGACGCATACATACAACTGAGTTAATATCTTTCTTGTCAACGAGTATTTGAAAGTAAGGTTTTTCATCCCTGATTTCATGAACCAGATACTGGATTTCATAAATATCTTTATCTTGTTTATAATTATTAATTTCCATATCATTAGTATTTTTAATTGAAAAACTAAACGGTCTTTTACACAAGTTGGCAATAACGCTTACAGCGTCGCTGTCGCAGTATTTAATTTCTTTTTCGGGAACTTTAAAAAGATAGACCATACCGTCTTCTTTTAAAGTTTCGTTATTAACATCGGGAAAACACGCAAAAAACAACGCTATAAGAGGATTTTTGCTGATGTCCATAATACGGGTTGGGAAGCGGTAATGCTGCATGATTATCAATTTTTCAACGGTTGTCTTTTGGGCAAGCAGTTCTTCGGGGAAATATGAAATGGCTTCTTTAAAAATTTTATCTTCATTTTCAATAAAACCGCCCGGATAATAAATTGACGGTTTATGCGGTTCAGGGTAAATCTGATTTACGCCCCTGTAAAAAACCTGCGTCTCCTTTTTTTGCAATAACTTGTTAGTAGAGAAACATTCTTTTATATATTCGTCTACCGAAGTAATTTGTATTTCCATATTTGTTCCTATACTCTATTCATTTTTTTGCAGGCTTCATTGTAACTGTCCAACAGGCAGGGGGTGGAAATTGGCAAAGTTTGTGTTAAACAAAATTTTATTACTTCATTAAAATTGTCTACGGTTTCCTTATATTTACCCATTGAGTAGTAAATTTTTCCAAGAAGTTCTTCTTTGTATGGATAAGTATTTTTGTTTGTACTTATATAATTACAATCCGCAATAGCTTTTTCATAATCGCCGTCAAGATAATAGGCATAGGCACGGTAGTAGTATGCCTCATAATTATTTGCCCCCTGATGGTTATTTGAATAATGAACTATAGCTTTGCTGAAGTCATCAATGGCTTCTTTGTGCTTGCCTTCTTTGTCAGGGATAAAGCAACCTGCTATTCCGCGATAAAGATAAGCGTCTGCATCTTCTTTGTTTTTCTCAATATCCAGTTTTGCTGCCGTAATCGCCGATGACCAATCAAGTCTTTGAACAAATTCTTTTGTGCCCATTTTTCATTCCTCCTAAATAATCTTTTCTCACACAACAAATCTTCCCGCCCTTCCTACGAAGAACACCGCGCATACCAGAGCCGCGCAAAACTCCCGTCATAAAATCCTCCTTTACCATTATTTCCCGTTGCGTTTTCAAATTACCTGAATTGTATCCACTTTAACTTTTGGTGAAGTACGCCCATAACTGTAATCGGTAACAAACTTGGTTAATTTTGCTTGATTATCACAATAATGCACTACGTCTACCCATTGTCCATTCTTTTCAACTACCACAGAATATATGGTTGTTAAACCGTTTATATTAAAGAAAATAAACTTTTGAGTAATATTCCCATTAATGTTATTTGTGTTAGCGTAGTTTTGCAGAGTTGTACTATTAAGTGAACAATATTTGACTATGAAATCATCAGTACCGGCAATAGGTTGTTCTAAGACATAAATCCACATATAACTCTCCTCTAGCTCTATTTACCTGATAGAGCAATAAAAATATATTTTATCCCTATATAGGAATAATTTTCCGTTAGAACGTGTTGTTCGCTACTTCTGTCCATGTTTCTCCGTCCGTTGAATACGCCATTTTACCATAATTACCGACTGCGACAAACTTGCCGTTGCCATAGGTAATTGCTAAGATGGTGTCTGTGCCGAATTTGCTGTTCTCTACTGCTGTCCATGTTACTCCGTTATCAGATGAATACGCCATTTTACCATAATTACCGACTGCGACAAACTTGCCGTTGCCATAGGCGATTTCCCAGATACTGCTTGTTCCGAATGTGCTGTTCTCTACTGCTGTCCATGTTACTCCGTTATCAGATGAATACGCCATTTTGCCACTGCCGCCCCCGGCGACAAACGTTCCGTTGCCATAGGTAATTGCTAAGATGGTGTCTGTGCCGAATTTGCTGTTCTCTACTGCTGTCCATGTTACTCCGTCCGTTGAAGTTGCCATTTTACCGTTACTGCCGACTGCTACAAACTTGCCGTTGGCATAGGTGATTGCATTGATATAGCTTGTACCGAATGTGCTGTTCGCTACTGCTGTCCATGTTACGCCGTCCGTTGAAGTTGCCATTTTACTGTTACTGCCGACTGCTACAAACTTGCTGTTGGCATAGGTGATTGCATCGATATGGTCTGTGATATGGTCTGTGACGAATGTGCTGTTCTCTACTGCTGTCCATGTTACTCCGTTATCAGATGAATACGCCATTTTGCCAATGTCGCCCCCGGCGACAAACTTGCCGTTGGCATAGGTGATTGCATTGATATAGCTTGTACCGAATGTGCTGTTCGCTACTGCTGTCCATGTTACTCCGTTATCAGATGAATACGCCATTTTGCCACTGCCGCCCCCGGCTACAAACGTTCCGTTGCCATATGTGATTGCCGCGATGTTGCTTGGTATGGTTACAGTAACGGCTGCGCTTGTTTTGGGATTGTAATCGGACGCTCTTATGGTTACGGTGTAGCTTCCCGTTTCTGTCGGCGTGTACTTGTTAGAGATTGCGCCGCTGATATTTGTTCCGTTCCTTTGCCACTGGTATGTAACGCTTTCGCTTCCGCTGTATACGGCGGTCAGTTCCGTGCCGACGGTAACGCCGCTACTCGGGCTGATTGTGATTGTTCCGCTTAATGTAGCAGGGGACACAACAACGTGTGCGCTTGTCTTGTTATTGTAGCCTGTCAAGCTCACTGTTACGGTGTAGTTTCCTACTTCTGTCGGCGTGAACTTGTTAGAGTTTGTGCCGACACTGTTTCCGTCTTTTTCCCAATGGTAATTAACCGTTTCGCTTCCGCTGTATACGGCGGTCAGTTCCATTCCGACGATAACGTCGCTATTCGGGCTGATTGTGATTGTTCCGCTTAATGTAGCAGGGGACACAACAACGGGTGCGCTTGTCTTGTTATTGTAGCCTGTCCGGCTCACTGTTACAGTGTAGTTTCCCACTTCTGTCGGCGTGTACTTGTTAGAGTTTGTGCCTACACCGCTACCGTCTTTTTCCCAATGGTAAGTAACCGTTTCGCTTCCGCTGTATACGGCGGTCAGTTCTGTGCCGACGGTAACGTCGCTATTCGGGCTGATTGTGATAGTTCCGCTTAATGTAGAAAGGGACGGATCGGTTACGTCAACGGAACATTCGGCGGTTTTACCGCCATCCGTCGTGGTTACGGTAATTATCGCGCTTCCTGCGGCATTGGCGGTAACAAAGCCGTTGCTTACAGTCGCCACACCTAGCTCGTTGGAATGCCATGTTACGGCTTTATTGGCAGCGTTAGCGGGTGTTACAGTTGCGATAAGGGTTGCCGTATCTCCTACAGTAATGGTAAGGTTTGTGTGATCAAGCGTTACGCCTGTTACCGATACGGGTTCGCCGCCTGAGCCGCCGCCTTCGCTGAATACAATCCAAAAATCCTGAGTATATTCTTTTCCTTCCGCTATGCCGTTTGCTATTTTCGCGCTTATTGTAACAGTTCCTTCCGTCTCGGTATTTAAAATATTTCCGCTTACACTCGCTCCTGTGGCTCCGGCGTCTTTAACAGACCAAACAATATCTTTGTTACTCGCAAAACTTGGCCTGACCGTTCCTGTAAGGGTAATAGGCTTTCCAGCCTCGCCTTTTTCCGGCACGCCATCAATAGACGCTACCCGCACATAAAACGGATCAGGACCACAACCGGACATCGCCAATAATAATATGGCTATAAAAAAGAATAAACGCCATGTAGCCGTTGTTTTTGACAGGTATTTCATTTTTTCACTCCTCGTTCGTGTGGTTCGTGTGGTTCGTGGTAAAATTTTAAACAAATTAGTTTCCTCCATATCTAAAACTCCCATCCCGCGCCGATCCATGGGCGCAGACAGCCTGAATTGTCGTTTTTGCCGAATAAATGGGCAAACCCAATACCGGCTTCCAAATACAATTTTTTATACGCAAACCAAAGAAAGGAAGCCTCAACATTTATTTGAGGTATCAATCCTCCGGTTGTATACGAATAATCTTCGATGTTTATTTCGCCCACTTGAAAAGCAATTGCGGCTCCCGCCCTGACAGTAATGGCCATTTTTGGGTTGGGAAGTTTCTTTTGCGCGACGATATTAAAGCCTGTTACTCCCGTTTGTACTCCGATTTTGTCTCCGCTTTGATCGTTGTTAAGCGCGTACCATGACATTGAAAGTTCAACGCCGGGGCTGAACCATTGCAGTTTATTGTAGAGGGCGCCAAAACGGACGGACGCGCCCGAGGCATAAAATTCATTTCCGAAAATTTCCTGCAATCTTCCGTAGAGGGGGATTAAAGGAATCCATGCCGCGCTTACATACAAATTAAGAGGTTCTTTTGTTTTGGTTTGTTCCTGTATTTCAGACTCATCATGGTTTTTAGTAACGACATCATTGGCGCTTGGAGTTATATGTTCTTTTTCTTCTGTTGTTACAGGCGGTACGACAGGAGTTGGTTTTATTTCAAAGTTTATCCAATCCGACGCTTCGCCGGGTTGTTCAAGGTAATCGTATGGGATTATGCGGTAACGGTATTTTCCCAAAGGCAGGGAAACCTGAAAGCTTGTAAATTCGGTAAATTCATTTATGTATGTTTTGTATCCGCCGTCTTCGTCTTGTTCTATAACAACTTCGTATTTAAGGGTATATTTATCTCCTATCCACTCAAGTAGTTGCACATAACGCTGTTCAATAACATAGCGTCCGCCGCTCTGCGACTGCGCCCATAGCGGATGGACGAATAAAAACAATGTTGTTAAAAAAACAAAAAGAATTATTTTATTTGTCATTGTATATCCTCTAGTCCGTTAATTATCTGTACGGGTCCGGCGCGGGGAATATCAACGGTAAAACGGCTTTCTGCCGGATTACCATGCTGTTCAATTACATTGTTGCGTCCTACGTTTACCGCTTCTATGCGCCAGATAAAATTTCCCCGTCCGAGAGTTTTAACGTCCGTTGACCATGAGGTGCGGTTTTCCGGTCCCATTTGCATAATTTGCATCCGTTCACCGTTGGCTTCTTTGTAAATAGTAAGAATATAACCATTTGCCCCCTGTACCTGTGACCAACTAAAATTGATGTTGTTTTTTTTCAGTTCTTCTATGCCGATAAGGTATCCCTCGGCAGGCTGACGATTAGTGGGAGCGGTAAGAAACGGAATTGGTGGAACTTTCGGTTGACTCGGAGTTTGAGAAGGCGCAGATTTTACGGCCGGTGTTGGCGTCGGCTCGGCAACAGGCGCTAAAGCATCCGCAGACGAAGGCAATAATTCTTCAGCAAAAACTGGAGACGGTGTTTGCGGTTCTTTACTTTTAACTATTCGAAAAGCGGACATGCGCGGATTAACGCCGTTTTCACCGGTCTGTGAAAAAACGGGAGTTACGCGCCAATACCATATTCCTTCCCCAAGGCTTGAATCGGAAAAAGAAGTGGCACTAGTTTGTCTTTTTATAATGGGATTTCTGAATTCGGGCGTAACGTCCACTTCCAAAATGTAATGAGAAACGTCATCGGTCTGCGACCACTGGAAATACAGTTTTGGAAATTCGCTCTCATAAAAAAACTGTCCGTTTTTCGCGGGGCTTAACAATTCAGGACCGGAAGCGTCCGTTATGGTGAAACGTCCCGAATCAAGAATAGCTTCGTTATAAATCAACCGCCAGTTCCAAATTCCGGCTTGAAGCGCCGCTTGCGCCGAATCGTTAAGCCCGTTGATGGTACGGACGGAACGGCTGAAAGATTGATCTTCGGCTATTTCAAGGCGCAGGGTTTCATCAGGCTGAAAATTGATCTTGTTCCATGAAAAACGGATGTTAAGCGGTTCCCCGCTTGCGCGGTAGAGGGCGTTAGGTTTAGGTTGAATGACAAAAACGGAAGGCGCGGAGCGGATTGAACCGCCTGAATCCATCGCGATAGCCGCTCCCGCGCCAAGTTCGCGGTTTTCATTTTCTTCCGCAATTACCGCAACGCCTTCGCTGACTTGCAGTTCCATGCCGTTATTTCCGGCGGCGGCGTTTAGGGCGGTTCCCGGTTTCGCTTCCACCTTACGGCCCATAATATTTAAAACAAAATTTTTACCTTCCGGCGCGGTAACAAGCCCCAGGTTTCCGGATGCAAGTTCAATTTGAAATTCGCCCGTATCTTTGTTATACCGCAGGCGCAGAAGCGTATTTTCATTTATATTAATGTCATTGCCGCCAACATGAAGATCGGCTTCGGAATTGTCTCCCACGCGGATCATGTCATTGGAATAAACGGGCGATTCTTTAATCAGCCTGTCCCACACAACCCTGTCCGACATACGGCGTTGGACGATGTTTCTTTTTATAGAAACGGTCCCTATTGGCGTTTTGTTCAGCCCGTTGAGCGTTTGAAACAAATCCGCCCAAAACAGGTTAATGCTATAGGTCGCGCCCGAAAGGCACAGCAGGATGACAAGAAAATCCGCAAGCTTGAATTTGCCTTTTGATTTCTTTTCAACGTTCATTTTCATTTGCCGCCAATTTTGTACTTGTGTTCTTCGGCGTTTACATCCGCCTTTGAAATATCCGTTTCTTTAATTCCCAAACATTTTCGCACTTCAGCAAGATTCATGGGGTCTGAAGCGGCGGGAGTTTTATTTACGGCGATAAAATTAAAATTTACGACGGCAAAGAGACGCACGGGTTTTTCTTTTCCTTTTACCGTTACGGGAGGCATTTCTTCGGTGATAAAATATTTTTTTATCAAATTATATGTGTTCTCGGTGATAAGAATGTCAGTGCCCAAAGGCTTGTTAAGCGCTTCAACACGCGAGGCGAGATTCACGGGATCGCCTATGACGGTGTATTCCATACGCAGGTCTGAGCCTATCTGCCCGGCGGTAACAATGCCCGTATTGATGCCGCACCCTATGCGGATTGGCGGAGAGCCTATATTTTCATCTTTACGGTTTTTATTCATTTTAATAAGCATTTCCCTCATCATCAAAGCCGCCTTAACGCAGTTAAACGCGTCTTCCCTCGGGCTTCCCGCTGTGGTGGCGGTTCCCCAATGCGCCATTACCGCGTCCCCGATGAATTTATCCACAACGCCGTTGGTTTTTTCAACGCAATAGACCATGTTTGACAAATATTCGTTAAGCCAAAAAACGATGCGGTCGGACGCGTCGTTACCGAACGCTTTTACAAAGTTTTCAGATTTTTCAGTAAAGCCGCGAATGTCCGAAAAAAAGATAGTCGCGTGTTTCGACAAGCCTCCCGGTTTAATTTGTCCGCGCATGGCTTGAACGGCAATGTCGCGGTTTGTGAACTTACCGAAAATATTTAGGGCGGCGCACATTTTTCCAAAGCTGGAAGTTAGCAATCCTATTTCATCACTGCCGTTAGGTGTCAATTCAATATTAAAAATACCGCCCTCAATAGAACGCGCCGCGCCGGCAAGCGTTTTAAGCGGCTCTGAAATGCTTTTGGCAAAAAACCAGATACTCATTATCGAGAGAAATAATATCGCCGCGGTAAGGAAGATGTTGCGCCGCGTGGTCGCGTTTATGCCTTCAAAGACTTTATCGTATTCGATTGTAGTGATTACTATGCTTCCCGCCGTATTCAGACGCGTATAGGCAAGATAGTGAAGTACTTTTTTGCTTTTACTTTGCGTATCTGCTTTTTTGATTTTTTCATTTTGCGCCGGCTCAACGTCAATATCGGCTAACATTTGTTTATTACGGTCGGGACTGGTAAATATACGCTTGAAAATTTCCTGTTTCGCTATATTCGTTTGAGTTTTTACTCTTTCTATGTCGGCATCCGCAATAATCTCGCCGTCGGCGTTTATCAGGAAAGACGCGTTAACGCCCATGCCGAAACTTTCGTTCAGGTTTTCTGTCGAGAATAGAACGCAGCCGCTTCCTGTAGGAAGGGAGCTTCCTTCCTGTATGGGGAAAAACATTGCCGCAAGATACGTTGAACCTTGAATTTTATTAAACAGGGGTGAGGCATTGATGAGTATTGTCTGCCCCATTGCGGCGTTTTCAAGCGTTTTTTTACTGTTGCTAAGGAAAGCATCCACAAGATTTGCGTCAATTCCGCTTGAAAGGAAAAATCGATCATTAACTAAAATTCCGTCTGTCCACACGGGGGG